>ERZ1292642.220-Hain-H14-01um-R1-220-length-39809-cov-9_pt1 | contig 39809 bp, 73 predicted proteins | sample MGYA00564403_ERZ1292642 | MGnify/ENA primary metagenome ERZ1292642 (study PRJEB36523, sample SAMEA6512643) | groundwater metagenome | collected 2019-01-09 | study: AquaDiva: Metagenomics assemblies of 32 groundwater samples
TTTTGGGATTGATTTGACCCCACCCGGGCCCGCTTTAAGCGGGCCCAACTCAGACAAGGAGATTCACCATGAAAAACCCAAAAGCCCTAATCGAGCCCGAAAAGATAGTTATCCAACGGTTTTTGGACGGAATTGATTTAATTCTCAAGGCCGCCAACAACCGAATGGACGACAACGAACGAGAGCAGAACTGGGTAAGGCTTGAATACCTAACCGAACAGGTAGACAACCTAAGAGGCCTAATCAAGTTTACCAAGTAGCACCCGAACCCACGCGGGACAGCAAACCGCGTGGAGGCCCTGAAACACCCTCCGCCGCCGCGTGGCAAGGGCTGGACAGCCTCACAACAAAGCTGACAAAGCGAGGAAGAAAGAAAGAAGGAGATTCACCATGCAATGGCCACCCTATGAACCAAAACCCGAACAGTGCGACTTTTGCGGATTGAACGAAGAAGAAATCCGAAACGAATATGATTTCGTTGAGGATGAAGAAGTCACTTTTTATCAGCTCGGGCCAGAAGGCGAACTCACGCTTTGTGAATTTTGCAAAGAGCACCGATACAACTAGGCCCCCATAACCCCGGGCCCGCTTAAAGCGGGCCCACAACTCACAAAGGGAGAAGCAATGACCATCAGAGAGAAGATCGCCCACGTCAACGCCACCCTCGCAGAAGGCGAGCCCGGAAACATTTCAACCGACATTAAGGGATATTCAGGCTATAGCCCCCAAGCCGTGATCGACGCAATGAACGCGTCATTTGAGATCGGGGAATGGGGATTTGATGAAATCATCCCGCCTATAAAGGCCCTTGAGCTCGAAAAGGCGAACGTATTTATAGCCAACGTCCGCGTGTGGATTGCGACGCCCGAAGGCGTTAAACTGCCATTCCAGCCAGTAGCTTATGGCGAGGGAACACAACCCAAGTCAGCACCCGGTGATGGGATGAAGAGCGCCCAGACCGACGCTATCAAGAAAGCCCTCAGCTACTTCAGTGTCGGGAGCCGAGCCTATCTAGGTTTGCTTGGCAAGCCCAAAGCCCAACGCACAAGCCAGCAACCCCAACAACCCAGAGCCCAGCAAGCCAAGCCAGCCCCGAACGGCAAGGCATCAGACACGCAGACCGCCGCAATCAAAACACTGATCCGGATGAAGGAGCTTAATTTAGAAGCAATCCAGAAAGAGTTTGGCAAGATTGATGAATACTCAAGCGAACGCGCCGGTGAGATCATTAAGCACCTATCAACGTTGCCAACGCCGACACCAACGCCAGCTACCACTTAACCCTAACCCGGGCCCGCGAAAGCGGGCCCATGGAGAAACCATGATGTTAAAGATGTACGAAGTACCCACCCAGATTGAAGCGTGTTACGACAGCGAGACCGAGGCCTACGATTTAGAGGCCATCAAAGCCGTCAAGATGGAGACAAAGGCAAAGGCATGCACCTATATCGCGGTCATCAAAAACCTGGCTGGTGAAGAAGCCGCGATAAGTGCAGAAATTGAACGACTCAAGGCCATGCTTGACCGACGCAAGCGAAACAAGGAAAGCCTGATTGCCGCGCTCAAGTTCGGCATGGAGGCCCTGGGCTTAGAAAAAGTCACAGATGGCGTCCACACCGCGAAGATTGTTTCCAATTCGCAACCGTCTGTTGAGATCACCGACGAGGACCGCGTCCCCATCAACTTCAAACGGGAAGTGACCGAAACCAAGATTGACAAACGCGCCATCCTCGATCACATCCGAGCGACAGGCGAAATCCCCGAGGGCGTAGAGGCCCACAAGGGAAATCATGTCCGAATCAGTTAGCCACCAGGGCCCGCACCACGCGGGCCCATCACACACAAAGGACATGGCGAGACATCAGAAAGCAATGCCAGAGCGAGAGTCACTTCGGCACCTGTACGAGGATGCGGTGTACACACTCCCCGAACTTGCAGAACACTTTAAGGTTTCCGCACCCACCGCGCGGGAATGGTTGCTACGATACAATATCCCACTCCGAACGCGGAGCGAAGCCCAGTATTGGAACATCAGCTATTAGGAGGAAATTATGCAGTTTGAAGTTTTTGACGCGAACCGAAAGCAATTCATACCCGTTGCGAAGGCAACTCCCATCCCCATTCCAGGGTGGGAGTCCTTCCGATTCTTTGTTCACAGACCCTACACCGGCGAAGCCCCGGACCTCTTTTCCAAAAGCGGATGGGTGGTATCAGAAGCCAACAGCGGAGGTTTCATCACCCGCGAACACGCGACCCGCGCCGGCGCTATCCAGACCGCAAAAAAACTGCTGTCTGAATGCGATGTTCCACGCGTTCAAGCATGGATGCAAAGCGCCGCCAACGCGAACCGCCCATTTCAAAAAGGCGAGCCCGTCACTTGTCACGGGTACCCCGGACGCGTCATTGGAATTGAGGGCAGCAGTCTGGTTGTCAGGCTCGACAGCGGAACAATTCAGGTTGACAAGGGCGATGTCACAAGACGATAAAAAATTTCTGGGATGGGCACAAAAGCCTATCAAAACCCATCACGTTCCACTTGACACCCAACCCAGAATGTGGTATAATTACTCGTGCCACATCGCACAAAAGGAGACGACAGGCTATGATTGACGAATACGCACTTAACGCGCATCTCAAGACAAAACTAGAGGAACTGGCATTCATCTGCCAGAACCCCGTGTTTTGGACAGAAAAAGAAGAAACTGCCATCCTCAAGGAATTGGCAGAAATCGAAGCACAACTCGAAAGGAGTGAAACACATGGCAGAGCGATTAAACCTACACCTAACCCCTGAAGCAAAGCAGGCAATCCTCGACATCGCCGAGGTCGCCAGCATGACCATCGGAAGGGTCGTTGAGGAAATTATCAGTGAGTATCACAGCGCATTTCTCAAAAGGAAGATTCGGGAAATACAGGGATACATTGAGAAGGAAAAACCCTAAACCCGCCCGCGAGGGCAAACAAGGAGAAGGCAATGAACGCATGGATTCATATCAACAACCTCCCCGCCTGGGGAGAGGAATGGCACATCAGCGAGTCGAATGTGGTCAGGGGGCAGGATCGCCCAAAAAGCCATCAGATTTTCACGATAGGAGTCCTCGACCGACAGCCCGAGGACATCGTGGTACAGGAATACGAAAACCACGACGCGCTGGACGTGAAACGGTTGTCCCCCAACCATGAGTATATCCCCCTTTATGATCATCGGCGAGTGAGGGGATATCATTACCATCCCTATCAGCAAGGGACGGACTGGGCAGAGGCCGCAAATGAGGCGATGAAGTCGGAATCTCAATATAATTTTATGAAAAGGTGATTTACCGAGGGCTGGCACCCGAACCAGTAGTTAGTTCGGGTGCCAGTAAGGCCTTCCCAATGGAACGCCCTGGGAACCGGGTCCCAAGTCCCGGAGATCGCCCGTGAGGGCAAAAGGAGATTTAAGTGAAAACAAGCACAAGGACACAAGAGCCTGCCCTGGTTCTCCAGGGCAGCTCGGGTTGGAGCAATGACGCCCACGATGAGGAGATCCTATGGGTCGACCTCATAAACGCTAGGATTGGGGCCGCGTGGTCCGCATCCAACGGGAATTGTGGGCGCGACGCGGTACGGGAGTCTGCTGTCGTCGTATACCGCGAGGATAGCTTTGTAGTCCTGCGAGTTGTCTGCGAGAGATGGGCCGATTCCCCGCGGGGGGAACGTTCGCGGGATGTGGAGTTGGTATGCTTTGATTTTTAGACCGTAGGAGGAGGTGTAGGATATGCAACAAATGATGCTTGAAACAATACCTTGTGATCGGTGCGGATTCCCGTGCCAAGCACAAGGCCCCGGCAACCCAGATGCACGACTTCTGCGGAGAGCCACAGCCGACGAAGGGCTGTGCGTGTCGTGCGCAACTACGAGCGTCCTTCAGGGCATAGAAACCCTGCGAGACGGCATCAACAAGAATGGCGTTAAGATTTTATTGAGGGCGGACGTTCAGGAGAGGTTCGCACTTGTCATGCAGGCAGGCAACGCCGACGCCAAGCCAGAAGAAATTGATTGGCGGCGGGTCGTCGCCCAATGGGAATTGCCGTTTCCAAAACCCCGCAAGAAGGGCAAGGCAAGGCGACGGGAGGGTTGGCTGATGGGAGGTGAAACAGTGTGAATAACCCTGTTTACGCCCACATCTTTTTTAAGGAGATCGGCGACCGCCAATGGGCATGTCTCACAAAGAGCGGCGCGGCACTGCTTGGCGTGGTCGAATGGTATCCGCGCTGGCGTCAATTTATTTTTGAGCCAGCACCTAGCACCGTTTTTAGCCATGATTGCCTGCTGGACATTGCAGACTTTTTATCAATTCAGAATAACAGGAGAAAACATGAACCAACAAGAGCTTGAAGCACTCAAGCCCGGCGACGAGATACTTTTCGACACAGAGATTGGAGAGTATGTCGTCGAGCGGGTCGAGTGCATTTACGATAAGGTGATTGTCCATGCAGTGAAGCGGGTGCAGGCAAACAGATTTGAGGCGTGGAGAAGGAAGGAGACGACAGACTATGAGGCAGTGTGACCGATGCGACACGGAAGGCGACGCGCTTGACATTCGCGCCCATGATGGCGACGATCAGCGACGTTGGCTTTGCGAGGATTGTTGGCTTGAGATTAAGGCAGAGGCAGAAGGGAAGAAGGCCTACGCCGAGAAGGTTGCCCGCGACTGGGAGATCTTCTATCAAACGTTTTACGCGGGAGGTGAAAACCATGTTTGAGAAAATGAGCGCAGATGAGCTTAGATCGGAGATTAGGTGTACACCTATCAATCTCGATGTGATAGCCGACGCAATCGCGCGGCTATGTGACATCGTTTTTGACCTAGAGATGCAGATTGTCGTGCTTGAAGCCCTAGCGCAACCACCCGACACACCTGATGAGGGTCTGCTATTGCCAAAGGATAGCGGACCCCCGTTCTGAAAACAAAATCACCCCGCGTCGCGTGTTATGCCCGCGACACGGGGTGATTTGCCTTCTTCTTTCAGAAAGACGGCTTTATTGAAACCCTTATCGCTTTCATGGTACAATTTAGGGAGGCGAATGATTGGCATCCGCCGCCACCCAACCTAAGGAGGGGCAATGCCCCGCCGAGTTTGTGATGTGACGACTCCCCGCCGTAAACGGCAGGGCTTCTCGTAGCACGCATAGCCCCTTGGCTTACGTTACGCTACGAAGGCTCCGTCCAAGCCTATAATAAGTATAGCACAAACTCGGCAGGGATGCAAGCTATAAAAGGAATCGAAGAATTTCGGATTGATGATTTCGGATTCTTCAATTCCGCAATTCGGATCATTCCGCAATCCGCAATCGAAAAGGAGTTTGTGATATGCAACGAATCAACACAGACGCCATCCCCAACGCATTGAAATCACATCGACGGTGGGTGGCGTGGAAATATGAGACCCGCAAAGGAAAAGTAACGAAGCCCCCCTATCAAACCACCCTCCCCCTTATCTATGCCGACAATACCAAGCCCGGCACCTGGGGCGCCTTTGATGATGCCATCCAGCTTTACGAGGATGACATGGTGGAGGGGATTGGTTTTCAGCTTGGAAATGGCTTTTTCGGCATTGACCTTGACCGCCACATCATAGACTCTGAGCTAACGTCCTTCGCCAAGGATATTCTCGCTCGATTTGAAACCTACAGCGAATACTCGCCAAGCGGGGAAGGTATCCATATCATCGGATATGGTACGAAGCCTGGGCCAAATTGTTCGGCCTACCAAGAGACCAACCCCGATGGAAGCCAGCAAAAGATTGAGATTTACGACAGCACCCGCTATTTCACCGTAACGGGCAACGCCGTCTTTCTGAAAGAAGAAGGCAACGTCATTCGAGGCATCGGTATCATGCCCTGCCAAGATGCACTGGCCGCCCTATATAACCAACTATTCCCGCCAACGCCCGAAACGCCGTCTTTCGGCACGAAGAAGGCAACCCCGCCCCAACGCCGTCTTTCTGAAAGAAGAAGGCAACCCGCTCCGTCGGCCACCGAAACGATTTCGGATGTCAATCTGCTTTCTAAGATTCGTCTCAGCCGACAGTCCGAAAAGTTTGAAGGCCTTTGGCGAGGCAATATCAGCGGATATCCATCCCCCTCCGAAGCCGATGTCGCATTCTGCGATATTCTCGCGTTCTGGACGCGGGACGTGGCGCAGATAGACAGCCTGTTTCGACAATCTGGGCTTTATCGCGAAAAGTGGGACGAGAAACACGGCAAACAAACTTATGGACAAATGACGATTGACGCCGCGCTGAAGTTTGTTGGAACAACCTATCAACCATCCCACCAACGAACGCAACCCGCCCGCCCTGCTGTTGAAACGAAGGAGATGCCTTCTTCTTTCAGAAAGACGGCGATGGAGAAAGAGCCTGTCCCACCCAAAAAGGCGCACAAGGGGTTGATATTCCCCGAATCAGCCTGGCGTGGCGTGTTTGAAGTTTATCGCAGAGCCGTCGAAGGAATCAACGAAGCGCCCATCGCTTACAGCTTCGCCGCGCTTAAAACGATTGCCGGGATTATTATGGGAAGAACCGCCCATATTTACGTGGGCAGACGATTGTACCCCAACTTCTTCTCTTGCCTGGTCGGCCCAACAGGAATCAGCCGAAAGTCAACCGCCGCCGATCTCAGTATTGAGGAAATCCTAGCCAATGCCGACCCCAACGTGATTTACCTCGCAGGGTTGGCCACATCCGAAGGGCTTATCTCAAAACTAGAAGTCCCATCGGCAACCGCCGACGCGGAGGAAAACGACGCCCCGAAACTTTCTCTTTTTATGCAAGCCCGCGTTGATGCAACATCGGCTTATGAGGGATTTCGGGTCATAGTTAGCTTGGCTGAATATGCGGCCTTGCTGAAGAAGGCGAAAAAGTCGTCAAGCGATGGACTCATTCAGACACTGACCGCCGCTTACGATTGCCCGATAGTTCTGGAAAACCCAACCCGTCACGCCCCGCAAAAAGCGATGAAGCCGTGTACCGCCATCCTTGCGCTATCAACGCAAGAGTGGATGGAGGAGTCTCTGGACGTTGCCGATATTCGCGGTGGTTTTGCAAATCGGTTCTGCTACTACCTTTATGAGCAGACGAAGCCCAACCCCCACCCAACCGAGCCCAACACGAAAGACATGGGGATGGTCATCCAGCATTTACATCAGACCCGTGCATTTTTTCAGGGAAAGCATATCAAGTTCGAATTTGACCCCGAAACCAAAAATTTTGTCGATGATTGGTACAACGACATTTGGTATCAGGCAGTCAATGAATCGCAGGAGTTGGTCCGTGAGGCAATCCAACGCCTGGATAGCAATGCTCGAAAACTTGCCCTCTTGTATGCGATGTTGGAAAACGGTGAGGACGATCGACAGATTCATATTGAGCAGTTTAAGGCAGCCGTTGACGTGGCAATCTACTGGAAGGAAACGGCGTTATCCATTTTTAGCACCTTTGCACCAAACATACAGGCAAAGAACGAGCGGCGCATCATGGACAAACTGGCAGAGAAGCCACGCACCCGACGCCAGCTTCAGCAGGCAATCGGAGGAGGAAGCATGAGCGCAAAGGACTTTAACGACGCGCTGGATGAGCTGTACAAGGCGCAACGGGTAGAGACGGTAGACGGAATCTACATGCTCACATGAGGATTTGTTGATAATGCTTCAACGCAGTGGCCATAAGGGGGTGAGGGCATTTGTTGATAATGTTGATGAAATGTTGACGTCCTTTTATCAACATTTCGGATGCCCTCAAACCCTTATGGTCCCTATATACTATATATATATATGATATATATGTTGATATGTTGATATGAAATTGAAATTAGTTTTATCATTCTGTTATAATTTTTAACGAATTATAACAGAATGATATGAGAAAAAGCGAAAAACCGTCAACATATCAACATTGCCAAAAAACACCCCTCAAACCCGCTCTGTGACTGGATTCTATATGTTGATGTTTGGACGTCAACAATTATCAACAACATCAACAAATCCGTCAACACAAATCCATCAACACGGTGCAAACCCGCGCCACGAAAGGAAAGTATATGACTAAGCCAACAATCAACACCATCAACACCTATCTACAACGTCCGTCAACACATCAACAACCGATTACATCAACAACCGCGCGTGAGGAAGATGAGGCTGGAATCGACAGAAGCTGGTCCTTGCCTTCTTCTTTCAGAAAGACGGCGTTGTCTGACTGGCTTGCGAATGCTAACGGAGATTTCCATGTCCGAGCCACACTCACGGGCGACGTGCCCATATCCAGAGGATTTTAAGGTCAACTACCCCGCCCTAAAGGACGGGGCTTGATGGGACTACACTGACAGGGACAGTGGAAACCACAAGACTAAACAGGAGACTAGACTCGGCAAGGTCCGAAAGGGCCGTTTGAAGCCAACTGAGCTCGCTACTGGCCCCACCACTCATGTATGTTACGGGTGCTACCCCAGCCTGTATCCTCTGCGCGAGCCAGCGTCGAGGGGTTGTATACATCACAGCAACCTTACCCGCCTCCCCACATTTCAATAAGGATTTTAAGATGAAATGTTTGTCCTGCTTTAACGAAAAGACAATCCGCAAAATTGGACACCCTGAAGGCGGGAGTTATACCGTCTGTCAGGTCTGCGGAGTCTGTGAGCGCATCACCGCAAAGCCCTTAATCCAATTTTCGGTCATGCTTTCAAGGTGGGAAGCCGATGAAATAGATCGACTCAAATCAGACGGTAAGCGATTGAGTCAGCTTATGCGAAAGCACCCAGAAATTCTGCCCTCGAAGCTAATGTTGTTTTGAAAGGAGTCTCCCATGACCCCCGAAACCTATCCCCACGAAACCGACCACCGCCTCATCTGTCTGCTACGCTTCTGGCAGGATGAGCGGGACTTAACACTTGTTAAGTATGACGATAAAATCAAAGCCAGTCGCACCATGACCGACGACGAGCGTGAGTTTATCCTGGCGTACCGACCCCAACTCATCAAACTTATCCCCAAGTTATCCACAATGACCAAAGCCGAGTGCCAACCGCACCTCAAGGCGTGGTGGCAAGCACATAAGGAGAAACCGTATGCAAGGCAAAATTGAAACCCACCGTATTGTGACCTGCGCGACCTGCACGGAGTGGGATATGTGGTCCACGAAGTACAAAACCCGAAGGGAGTTGCCTTCTTCTTTCAGAAAGACGGCGTTTGAAGCGCAACTCAAGTTCGAGCTGTGGGTTAAAATCCAGCACCGCTGGGTGTGCCCTTTTTGCCTTCTTCTTTCAGAAAGACGACTTTGCGCCCCTGCGGGCAAAAATACCTGATTTTGGGTTGACAAACCACGCATAATATGCGATAATATACGCATGATACGCACACACCTATTCATCACAGACCAGCAGCGCAAACGCCTTAAATTGCTTGCCCACGAGACCGAGCGGAGCCTTTCGGAGCTCATCCGCACCGCGCTCGATAACTATCTCGATATGACGGACGCGATACGGGCCATGAAGTCCGACAGTTCCGCTCACTATCAAATACCTTTTGTCAACCCGATGTTCACAACAGAGCGAGGATCGTTATAATGTCTATTCATCAATGCTGACCTGAATGGTGCTTTGAATATCATCCGAAAAGTAGCTCCCGGCGCTTTTGCCTTCTTCTTTCAGAAAGACGGCTTTGCAAAGGGAGTAGAGGGCGTTGTAGTTCGCCCATTGCCTCTAGGCATTAACTAGGCATGTACACAGTTGTACATTGTTTTAGGAACTATGGACTGTGGCAACTCATTAAGAGATTATTTTAAGGGGTTATTATGAAGATAAATCTACACAAAACAACTGACGGCTCTATATGGGCCGATGAGTTTATGCGTATCATTGTATGCCCTGATCACCCAGTCCCCATTGATAAAGAGCTGATGTCTGGGTGGTTTGCGAACGCAATCATGGCGGGTTACGATCAGGCAAAGTGGGAACAATCCGCCACATTGCATCAAGCCGAGGAAACGAAGTGATAACCTGTCCGACATGCAAAAAGACATATGACGTCTCACACCCTGACGCCTTTGCCGCGTACCTCGACCATAAGTGCTTTTCGATTCTCGATTTGCCGTCCGAGCCCGAAGAGGAACCTAAAAACCAGCAACAGGTGAAAGACGCGCAGAAATATCGAGCTGCGTGCAAGGTGAAAATGACGTGCGCCTGCGGGTACGTTGCGATGATTGACCCGTGGCGCACCAAGAAGTACACTGACACCCGCCCGTATCGGTGTCACCCATGCGCCGCAAGGAGACAACATGGAGAGCCGAGCGTTTGAAGGAAAAAAGCCATGCCCGCTTTGTGCTAAATTAGCGGACGTGATTGCCTACAAAAACCTTGAGGACAACACGGTGCTCTGGCGGTATCACCAGTGTGTCCCGTGCGAGTATATTGGGGAGCTATCGGCAACGTATAACGGGGCGGAGGACAAGGACTTTGTACCCACAGAAAGGAGTGCCTTACCCGCCTCCCCACATTTCAACAAGGAACGGCGTACAGGTTCCCTGCTCTCTCCCCGCCTTAAAAGACGGGGGTTTCCGCCGTGAAGTTACATGCTAAATGACATTAGTTATCACGAAACAGAGTTCGGCACAGAGTTCCTTGCGAGAACCCCCAAGTTTGATGTAATTCTCGGTCAGATTGGTGGGGAGCGCTCGAAAGATGCAGAAGCCGCTAAAGGTGTGTTCGATGAAATCAGAGCGCACCTAGCCTTCTTCTTTCAGAAAGACGGCGTTACACAGCGTGCAGTGGACGTGTGCCACAAGTGCGGCGCAAGGTTGTATTCTAATTACATTTATTGTCCGTTTTGCGGCACACGCCGCTAACGCCGTCTTGCTCAGAAGAGAAGAAGGCAACGAACGGGAGAGATTCCCACGGGGACGCGTAGCGCCAAGCAATTCCGCAGGATGCGATTATGAGGTATTGCTACTTAGGGGAAACCCACTTAGAATGACACAAGAAAGCAAGCGGAAGGCGTGAAGGGAGTTGAAGTGCTCCCCATCTAACACCGCAGGAACGCCCCTGCCATTGCAGGCGTGACACCCCGGAGAGACGGGGATTTTTAACTAATTTTGCATAAGTTGAAAGGAACAGGAATTGTGTTTGACGTACATCATAAATCGTCTGGTTTCTCGTGCCCTCATTGCGATGATGAGTGTCGCGGGATCACATTCTTGTCCGAAGAGGACGCGGACTGCTTTCGAAGGTTTCACGAGGGATACTACCGGGTATTTGCCGAGTTTTGTTGCCGGTCGTGCCATGAAACATTCTGGTTTCATGTAGACAGAGAATCACAAGAAAAATATATGGAAATTCTATCATTGACCGAAGGAGGAAGAAAACATGAATAACCCAAGCGAGAAGCCGTTTGGGCCACACGAGTTAAAAAATTTTAGGGCTTTCATCGAACCGGGAAATAGGGAAGAAATGATTGAAAGAACATCGGCACCCGAACGCGATGATGCCTATCTAAAAGTCCACGACGAGTTATCCAAACTCCGATTTGCAGTGCGCAAATTGGGCACCCTGATATCGGACCTAGAAACGCCCCCACAAGAGAGGGTGGAACTGAGCAGTTCCACCCCAGGAGAAACCCCGTCCTTTCGCCAGATGTACGATGAGTTGCCCCAGCAACTCGAAGGTATAACAACCGAGCTGGATGCGATATCCTCATATTTTCGGAGAATGTTTTTATCATGACAGAAGTTGAGGGATGCTGCTGGACGATGACAGCCCCATTTCAGATTAAGAATCTGACAAGTACACCTCCTGATGAAAGCAGGCTTGCAATCTGCGGAAATCAATAGAGGGCGGAACATGTTGGGTAGATTCATTGGCTAGAAACTACTTGACAATTATGGGTTAAGCCGAGTCGGTTTGACTCCGACCATCCCTCAACGATCACTTGAAGGGGAAACCAATAAAGGAAGGTGGGCAAAATGCAAATCTCAATCAAGAACCACGGACCCTTGAAAGAAAAGGTGACAATCGCAATTGATGGCGAGGTCATCACCTTCTCAACCTGCTCATTTGTCAAGCTAGAAAACCTCATGGTCGCGCTCGGTGCAAAACCTGACAGAGATGTGTGTCCCATCAAAGGTGAAAGCCACTGGACGCTCGCCCATGACGATGTGAGAGAACGCGCCTATCAAACACAGCTTCGTTTGGCACAAAAGGCGAATGAGAAGATGGCAAAAGAACTCTCTTACGCGCAGGAAGATGCTGAGCGAATGGGAAGGGCAAACGAGAGCCTAACCGATAACGTGGTGCTTCTCCGAAGGGACAATCAGAGCCTTCAGGCCGAGCTAGCCCACCGGAAAACAAATTATGACCACGTCTCCGCCCTGCTCGCATCCGCAGTCAAGGAACGGCAGGCAATACACGCCGCACCCTGGTGGAAACGCCTGCAATGGATTTTAGGGGGTTAATATGGCTTGGATTTGGGGAATCTTATGGTTTGTAACAGGGATTGGGGTAGGTGCAGTCGTGGTTATTCTTGCTCTTTTTTGGTTGGTAGCGCAAGACGAGAAGGCAGAATATCATGAGAGAAGATGATGAGTGGTCAAATAAGCACAGAACATACCGTATGGTGTGGAGGGCGAGATTGTGGTGAATGGACAGAGCTCTCAATCAGCAGAATGGTGGAATTTAAGAAAGAAATCCGTGAGATTGGATGGAAAGAATCCGCTCATGGCTGGTTATGCCCACTCTGTGCGCGTAAAAAATCAGAAAGACGGCGTTGTAGTTCGCCCATTGCCTCTAGGCATTAACTAGGCATATACACAGTTGTACATTGTTTTAGGAACTATAGGATATGACCCACTTTTTTAGCAACATCCCCGAACGCTCATGCCGAATCGCACTGGAGCGCGACGCTCACGCACTCGATGAAATCGAACGGATGGCAAATATTATGGGCTATTCATCAACGCGCGAGATGGACACAATCATCGTTCAGGGGCGCGTCACCGCGGGCCTCCATCTAGGAATTGACCCAATCAACGCAACCGTCATGCAGTTTATGATGTTCTTCGGGTCGGCGTGGACACAAATCCCAGAATGTATCACCATCTTCAAACGAGTGGATTCGGTGTGGAAAGACTCTATCAAAAGGAGGACCCTCAAATGAAAGTATTTTTAGGTGGAACCTGCAATGAGTCAACATGGAGAAATCGGATTATACCTATGTTGACAATTAACTTCTTTAACCCGGTTGTGCCAGACTGGACACCTGAATGCCGGGCCGAAGAAATCAAACAACGAAACGAGTGTGACTTTGTGCTTTATGTCATTACCCCCAAAATGACAGGGGTTTATTCAATTGCGGAGGCCGTTGACGACAGTAATAAAAGGCCCGAACGCACGGTTTTTGTCCGTCTAAGAGAGGATGGAGGACAAGCGTCGCCCCTAAGATTTGATGAGGGACAATGGCGATCGTTAGGCGCAGTTGAACAAATGGTACGCGAAAATGGGGCAGCCTGTTTTCATGATCTGAAAAGCGCTGCCCTATTTCTCAACAAAGGAAAAGTCAATGCCACTAACATTTTTTCCGTCCCAGAAATCCGTTCTCAAGTCCCTTGAGGTCAAGCCTGAAGCCGCCGCCATGACCATCATCGACGGCGCACGCCGACGGCTCACGCCAAGCGTCTTTGTCCAGGTAACCCGTACCCAGATTCAAGGCGAGACCGAAACCCGCTACTTCTCCCTGCACAGCAAGCGCGGCAAGGTCCCGAACAGTCTCATCAACTGGTTAAAGTCATATTTGAGGGAAAAGGGGTGGGTGTTTTGTGGCGCGACGGTTGAAAGGGAAAGGTATGGGAATTGGGAGGGAGTGTTTCGGAAATGAATGCAGGACTTGGCGAACTTATCAAGCACTATCAGTATTGGTCCTCATGGAAAGCCAGGTGGATACACGGAAAAGAACGATGTCAGATTCAAAGAAAGTGGATTGAAGACGAGATGAATCAAATTCAGATTAGCCATATCCAAGTACCGTTGACAGTGAACTCCTAATATGGAAGGAGGGGTGTTAGGAGTAGTGTTAGTGAAGTGGGAGGAGCAATGACTCCGTTGCTCCCATGCCCATCATTTTCTATCCCGCAAATCCTGAAGGACTCGATCCTGTTTGGTCTCCACGCGCACCAAACCCAACCGTATCTGATTGTTATCCCTGCTCAGCTCATCGATCTTTTGTTCTATCGTCTTGAGTCTATCCAGCAACATCGGCTTGTCCTGAACATAGGGCGCGGTGGTCGCAATCATCTCGACCACTTCTTTCCGCGCCACGAGTTGATTTCCCCACCCTAACCAGACGACCAGCGACGACAGCAGAAACACCCCCAACGACATCGCCATCCATTTCCAGAAGTCCGAAAGACCATTAGGCTTTATCATGTTGCCTCCCAGGATGTATCACGATAGCTTTCATTATTCGATTTTGTTACAGTGATGAATACCCTTTTGCACCACCTACATCTAATTTCTCGATTCAACATACCAGCATTAAGGGCTAATGACTTTATTCTTAAAACACCCAGTTCAATTGGGTCGAAGTGGTGTCCTAAGACCTTACAAAGCAATCGTCCAATCGTATTCATTTTCTCGCTTCCTTACAGATTACACAAGCGGCGCGGCATCAGCATCTTTCAAAAACAGATTGGCATTATCAATCAGTTTCTGAGTACTTACTATCTGTGCCTGCCAGCTTTTGATTTCATCAAGGACTCCCACTCGATTCAGTCCCACAACCTCTGCTGGGAGTGGCGCGCCCGTCTGCGAATCGAATGCAGTAACTGTCACAGCGTAAGTCGCAGCTACGGGGTCTGTTGGGTCTGCACCCGTGCGACGAACCCCGGGCAGTAATAGGGCGCGATACGTATCATAAATACTTGCATATTGTCTTGGGTCGATTGCCATTGATTTCTCCTTTTAGGAAATTACCAAGAAGTTAAACGCGGTCTCTGCTGTGACCGAAACCGTATTAATCACAAACGAGCCTGCCGCCGGCACAACACTCGTCACCCGCGCCGTTGCATCTGCCGTAGCAGCTACAGCGAGTACCACGCTATTTGCAGTCACCAAACTATTAGTCACCGTGACTGTAGTTCCAGCCGCTGCTATATTCACACGACCCGCAGCCTTGTTGATGGTCTGATTGCCAGTTGTGCCAGGGGCCGTAATTGTCACAGGCACCACAATCGAACCATTCCCCTTCAGCCTCAACACCTCAGTTGCAGTGGTGTCCACAGTGCCCGTGACACCCGCGGGATGAGCCTGAAGCACAACGTCAGAGATTCCCGTCCCAGTGGCAACCCCACTCTTGAGAACGAGATTCCCGCCCGCCTTATCTGTAGCGCCGGCAGTCGCCCCGCCCCCTTCAACGGTAAGGCCATTGCCAGCGGTGTCGGCCGTTGTATGCCGCTCCATCCAGAAGGTGCGGGCAGAGTTGCCGCCAAAAGAGAGAATGTTGGTGGGAGACGTCGTCCCAATGCCGATTTTTCCAGAGCCACCCGGCATGATTGTCAGATTTATGTTATTCGCGGTGGCAATGGAGCCACCATTCGGACTCCCTGCGAAGAACATATTATAGTTGTTCGTCGCGGCAGTGGGCGATTCCAAGTACACTCCGTAAAAATTGGTCAGGGTCGCTCCAACGACAGCAGGCGCAACCGAATAGAATGACGCCCCTCCGGTAATCGTTCCGGTGGAACCTGAAAGAATCCTTATCCCCCCATCAAAGGCACGAACTCCTACAGCATTGGTGATATTCTGAGTATGGGCTCCGGCAACAAGGGGGTAGGATAAGACGCCTATGAGGAGATTGCCGGTGGCCGCTGTGACCGACTTCGCACCAGGAGCAATATTAGCGCCAATCACGTTGCCCCCATCTAAATCGAGGTCACCAGCTCCTATATTTCCAGTATTGATAAATATACGGGTATTCACCGCTACATTCAACCCAACCGCAAGGTGTCCTGACCCAACATCCATGCTTGTCGCTGATGCCACCCCCAATGTAGGAGTGGTAAAACTCGGACTCTCCAGGAATGCGAATGTCTTTCTTGCCGCGCCAGTGGTAATAGTGCCATAATATGCGTCTGTGAGAAACTCGATTGCTCCTGCTTCTGCGGTCGTATTTAAGGGTCCAGAGGTAAACTTTAAGGGTGCGGTTGAGGCAACCGCGGTGCCGGCCTTCAGGTGAAGGACGGCGGTTGGGGAGATTGTCCCGATGCCGACGTTGCCGAGGGTATCAACAGTTACAAATGGATTGGTTCCAGGAGTGGCCCCGTCTCCAAGCTGAAATTTATCATCATCATCACTGCCAGCATCATCGACCACACCCATCCAGAAATCCGTATCACCCGTCAGAATCGAGTCAAAGACAATAGACGGGTCCGCCTTTTTGATGGTCAGATTGTTTGAGAGAAGCGTTGGAATTGAGCGTGACTGTGGCATATAAACCCCCTAAGTCGCAATCCAGTAAATTACCTGATTCACTATGGACGCAAACACATATAACAGATTTGGGTTCGCGACCTCAACAAACAACGTATCACCCGCAGAAAGCGGAAACCCATCCGTCGCCGAAGCAGTCCCCGCCGTCACATCACTTAACCCTACATAAATGATGCCCGCATTGGTACTATCCGCCTTCAACAACACCCCATGTTGACAAAAAAATGACGTCGCCGTAAGCACTTCCGCCGCCGCGTCTACATCACGATTTGAGCCGTGATCCATACTCTCAGCACGTTGCCCTATCGGTACAATATAACTTTGTTCCGGACGTGGCATACCTCCTCCTTCTATCTGTTAAACTCATTTAGACGAACATTTGAGCAACCTGCGTTGTTTTTCCCATGGGACTCGGTGAGAGAATAAAGATACTTCCCTCATCGCCGTCGCCGTCGTTGTCGCCGTCGCTGTCACTGTCGTCATTGCTTTTGTCGCTGTCGCGTCGCTGACGACGTCGTCGTCGCAGTGCGAAACGTCAATTGCCTTCTTCTTTCAGAAAGACGGCGTTGGCTTCTTCTTTCAGCAAGACGCCGTTACGTTTCACGTCACCGATACCCAATCGCACCATCATCTAGCTTAATCGCGCGCAGATTGTATTTGCACCCACCCTTCTTCGCCTCCGCAATCAGGCTTCCCACCGAACAGTCAAGCGCACGCGCAAACGCCTTCATCACATCGACAGTCGGACACACCGTCTTTGCACTTGCCAGCATCGCCTCAACATCAGACGGTGCCATATCCGCATACGAGGCAATCGACGCGATACACCGCAAGCGAGAGGGGCCGTACTCTTTGCCCGCCTTCTCATCAATGAGTCGGTTCATAAACGAGGTAAGCCCCGGCACCATTAACTCCTCCTTTGGCAACACAAGATTCACGTCCAACTTCAGATGCTTCGCAATCGTAACCAACGCTTCACGAGGTGCAGCGTTATCCGTAATCAGGTTCACCACCTCAACCGGTGTCAGCCCAAGTTGTTCAACGAGTTGTTTGTAGAGTTGCTTCTTATCAGTACCACTTCGTGAAATCAGCGCGGCGAGTCCCTCGTCGGGACGCATCACCTTCTCAAACTTCTCCGACCACTCCGGGTCCGCGGAGAGCGAGATGAAGCCCGTGTTCGGATGTCCACCCCGATAGACAAGGCTCTGCTCTAGCACGCGCTGAATCGTATCATACCAAAAGAAGTTGCCTTCCTTACCGGGAAGATGTCCACACGCAAGCGAGCGCATATCGAGGTTACAGGTATTACACATCGGCTTGTCAAAGGCGAAGGACGCACTCACTTCCGAGATAACCCCAGAGTCAATATCAAGCAACAAGTCAGCCGTATCACTCCGTCCAAGCGGAAGATAAAAAGGTGAGAACACATAGTTATCGCTAACCCACGCATCATAGCACCGAGCCACCGGCTTCGTATCTTTCTGGTGTCCAACCAATGTCGGCATACCCACACATAACTCAGCAAACTGAGCCAAGTCCGCCTCACGAAGTTTGCCATGACTCACTGTGAGCTCCGTCCCAATCAAGCGTGGTATCCGAATCGCAACTTGGTCCGCCTTCATCGGAGTCCGAACAATCGGCATCTTGTTTATCTTCTCAATCGCAGCTTCCTCTTGAAGTAGGTTTACCATTATCTGACCCATCGTCATTCCTTGCATCTTATTCCTCCAGTGATTGAGCCGTCACCTTCTGACCGGACTCATCTCGTTTCGTCACATGCCCCTCTGCTGGCACACCACGCCCATCCGAAGCCGTCTTGCTGAAAGGCGACGGACGTACATCAGCACCCACTTCCGGGTCTTGGGAAAACGCGCGGTCAAGCCCCAACTGACGAGCCCCTTCATCCTTACTGATATACCCACGCGTAACCTGACTGTCCACACGCTGAAATTCCCATTGCTTCGCGCGTTCCTCAAGTAGCTTGCCGGGGTCACCAATCGGACGAAACTCTTGGTGTGCGCGCACTGGTGAACCCATCAAGCGAAGGTGTGAATTACGCACCCAGTCCAAGAACCGAATCCCATGTTGTGCACCTCGATGGACGCGTTGCATCAGGAGCGCATGTTGGGCTTCCACCCAATTCTTAGTTGTCGATGAGGACGAGCCAAGCAGCCAAGGGAACAAGCGAAGCCCCGCAACAATCTCGCCCTCCACACGGTCCAAGTTTATCGACCATTGGAAGTCCTGACCACCCGCCGCCGCAAGATAGTCAACCTTAATGTTGCTCATCGCGAAGATATTATCATCGGGCGCGAGGTCACGAAACTGCTCCTCCATATTGTCAAAGTCCGTATTCACACGGTTCTCATAGTCCACATTCGACTCGCCAGGCTGACGAATCGGCGGGTCAAGCGAAATCACGATACGAGGAAAGCCCGCATTATGAGAAGCCTTCGCCATGTCCTCAATCAACTTCTCCTTAATTTCCAGAACCCACTTGATACTATCTAACGGAGAGACGCCCATCGGGTTCATCAAGTCCGGCTCAAACGCGGAATAGAACACACGGTCTTTGGGGAGCGGCACAGAAGGCGAGGAAAGATTCCCGGAAACCTTTTGATGGAGTTCAACTTTTCCTCCTCCACCATCTCCCCGCTTAAATGAAACAGAGAACGGGTCAACCAACGCCACATACGAAATCCCACTCAAATCGGAGTAAGGGACAATCTCCGCACAGAACCGACCATTCGTATAAAAGGAGAGGAAGAACATCTCGGTTAGGCGCTGAAAGCCCGACCCCCACTCATAATCAAACTCATAGGCTCGATAGTTCAAATCATCAAGGGCAGATTGCGCCTGCTCTTGCTCAAGCGAGGTGCCACCCTTCAACAAGACGTTTCCGCCACTTGTCGAGAGGTCAACCCAAACCCCAATTCCATCCCCAACCATCGGCACACGTGCCCGAACGTAACGGTAATAGTCCGATTGGAATGCACCCGTATCATATAACCATTCCTCACGACCAATCCCGCCTGCCGATTTCACGGGGCGCGTCACCCGCGCCATCGACGGTTTATCCAAAGGATTGTCCATACCGGGAAGGGCGAGACTTTCGCTTCGACTTTGCTTCCGTAATCCCCACCACCTTCGGAGAAAAGGAAATTGGAATCTTTCCCTGAATGTCATCACGAATCCCCCAGAGTGCCAGTGCCATTGCCGTCGCTGTATCTAACCCAGAGAGCGAGTCCGCAACCTCCTCGAGCTCATTCTCAACCGTCCATGTCGTTCCATCTAAGTTCTGACGCTCAAGATGTGGAAAGGCAAAAATGCCCAACCCAATCGCAACCTCTAAGACAGAAATAAGGTCTTTGAGCTTCTCACCGGAGAACGCAACCGCTTCCGCACCGATGTCCATCACATAATCGCCAATCGCACTTCCAATGCCAGTCGTATCAATCTGTGTCAAGCCCCCGTAGATTTGCCAACGTGCATCAATCCGCTCCCAAACATGCTCCCAATAACTCAGCTCGCTCTCAATCCCAACCGTGACTTTGTTAAAGGCTTCATGCGCGACAACCTGATACGGACGCTCCGTGATGTCAACTGTTACACCGACTGTCATATTCTGTGTCTTAGCTAAATCCCAGCCGGTGCTATAGCGACGACCCGTATAAGACAAATCAAGCCCTGTCGAGTTCGCAACCGCACGTAGAATCGAATGCGTCGGAATCCGCCCTTCGTTCGGACGCTCCCCGCCATACAGCCGTTCTTCTATCAAACCCGCGTCCGCAGTCGCCATGAACCGCTTAAGTGCCGCTTTGTCCAAGTGCGGATTATCAAGCGTATTCCCCTGCTGAACATAACGTTCCGGGTCCGTCATCGCTTGCGCAAACCGACGATTGAACGCGCTCCCCCGTTTCCCCGTCGAGATACAGTCAATCAGCCCGCCCCGGTCAAGCGTCCGAATCGACAGAACTTCATCCAAGATGTGATTAAAGTAGGGGTCAAACGCACATTCATCATAAGTGGCATAGTCAAAGTCGCGACCCTCTAAGTATTCACCACGCCTCGCCGTCGAACGCGCCCACCAGACCGCGCCATTCTTAAAGTCTATACGCGGAAACGGTGTCCGAACCAACCTCGAAATAAACGCATCCCGAAAGTACGCATTCGATTCAAGGCTGATAAGCCGCCACGCCTTCAACAAGGGCAACGTCGCTTGGTCTAAGCTGATACTGGTATTGACCGTATAGTAGGGCATCTCCCATGCCCACCGAGCCTCACGCCGTTTGAAGCAACAGTTCCAGAGATGCTTAATCGCAATGCTTTCCGTTTTTCCCCATCGGTTGCCGGCACGGCAAAAGTTGATGGGCTTGTTCGAGTTCCGCAACCAACGCGCTTGCGCATCAAAGGCATGCCAATTCAAAAAAGCGAACCCAAAGTAAACAGGGTCCTGATAGGCACGAGCCAAGACATCATCCATTAGGACCCGCCACCGCCTTTAGTTCACGTACCGCCTTGCGAATCGCCCGGTCACGGGGAACATACCGACTACCCACCTTACTATGTTTACCCGAAACGCCCGGCACCTTCACAACATAATCATACCAGCGAGAGGCATGTTCCACCTCCATCGACGGGTATTTCTCCATCACCGCACGCCGCACACGCGCCATTTCTTTCGCGGTCCCATGTTGTGCAACCCGCTGCAAGGCAGAACGAGCGTGCACCTTGTCATGAATCGGATACCGCCGAGAAGGGAGCGCAAATGAGGTCTCCCTTAACCGATTCCGCCCCTTCATCGTCAACGGTGCCAGTTCCTCCAGCATATCACTCACCGTTTCGTCATAGCCCAACATTTCCTCTATCATACTGCATCCCCCTTCCATTGCGCCGTTGACGCTTGCTTGAGCAATGCCTCAAGACTCTGCGTCTGTTTCGCGCTATCCTGAATCTGGTAACGCTGACTAATCGCATTGGATGCAGTCGTCACAAGCCGAGCCTGAATTAACGTCAACTCATGACCCGCATCCGCTTTGAGAAGATACGCGCCAGCAACCCTCCGAAGCAAGTCCACAAACCCGTGATCGGTCAACCCTTCCGCACGAGCCAAGTCCAGCGGTAACGAGAAGTGCCTCCGGTGCCGAGAGAGCGCCATCGGATACAACTTCACGTCAGGATATTTCGCGATAATTGCCTTATGCGCCATGCCAGCAATCATGTCATCGGTAATCGCTTTCGCATGATCGCTTATACAAATAATACAGCGCTGTGATTGCCCTTTCATTCCCAATCCTTCTTTTCAAACGGCTGAAATTCAATCGGCTTCCGAACCCCCGCCAACTTAGGGGCTCGGGTCCACCCCGGCGGTGGCCGAGACCGTTTTCCCTTTGCATTCGCACTCGCGGCAATCCACTGGTTACGAACCCTTTCCCCCCTCGCCTTTTTAGCAATAGCCGCCCGTTTTGCCGCACGGGGGACATGCGCTGGCATTGGCATAAACCGAGATTTAACCTCAAGTGACTCTACACACCCATCATAAGCCGCCACACAATCACTTCCACATTCCATTAAGCCAAACCCTTCATACATAATTAAAACCTCCTATCTAAAAATGACATTAGACAACCCGTTGCCTACGTTTAGATGGAGCAGGTCGAGAATTTCTATGTAACCACGGCATCCCAGGAGAGGTACACGGTAGCTTTTGGTATTTTTGCTTTGCAGGCTTAGAACGCAAAACAGTAGCCCGCATCGGTGTCGGAATTGGCGAGTGTTGAGGAAACGGCGCACGACACCGCGCACAACACCGCTGACGAGTTGGGGCCACCGAATAAACACGTCCAGCCAAATCATCAACAACAGATAACCCCTCTACACAATCACTTCCAAAATCTATCAACCCATTTTCTGAAAACATAATTAAAACCTCCCCCCTTAATTAACCGGGATTATCACGAATATATTTATTTATTCGTCTAATCTGTTGCTTATTTAGACGACAAACCCTAGCCCCAGGATTCCCCGGAGGAAATCCAGTATATAAATGCCTCCCATAAGAAGGAATGCTCCCAACCGGAACATTAGCAGGAGGCAATGGTCCACAACAGTATTTCTTCTTAGGGTCTCGATAGTTTACCTGACCCGATGAACCCGCCGAGCTCCGGCGTGCTAATTCTTCATCCATCACCGATAGCCCCTCCACACAACCACTTCCGAAATCTATCAACCCAAATTCTTCAATCATGACGCTTCTCCTTTATACCAAAGTCCCCGGTGAAGGTCGCCGATAACGAGGCTCCTTGCTCTTGGGAGGATTGATTGCTGGATGTTTCTTACCGCATTTATCTACCCAGGGATACGCTTCAGGCGCACAAGAGCACCGACGACCCCGATAACGATAATGACCCGGCGTCAACCACGGTACCGGCGGTGCAACATTTCCACGCGTGGAGGGACGCCTCTGGGAGCGTACTGCTAAGGATTCATCAACATCCATCACCGATAGCCCCTCCACACCGTCACTTCCAAAATCTACCAACCCATTTTCTGAAAACATGACGACCCTCCTTCTTTTGTTGTTGTTTCCACCAAGCCCCATAATCCTTCAACACCTGCTGAATGATAACGGGGTCCATTAAACCCGCAATCGCTGGTAGTACAGAACGCTGTCCAACACTCAACGCCGTATCCGTATTGTCAAAGTGAGTGCAGACCCACTTAGGCATGAACCCTATCCGATGGCCCGCCCCACGCAAATCATCGCAAGCAGGAAGACAATCGCAGTAGTCAGCGTCCGGGGTGGTACGAAAGACAAGCCATTCCAAGACCGCCCGCCGCCACAGGACACAGCTCATATCCACATGGTCAGGCTCCGTAACCGCCTTCTCATCCAGAATCGGCTCCACACAGGACGGGCGTTTCGCCAACGCAATCGCACCAAAGTCAGCATAGCGATCCAAGAAGGACGACATCCCCTCAAGGCTTCGTGGTGGTAGAACCACATCATTATCCAGCATCAACACATAATCGGTCTCCGCATACCCCTTAACTGCATTCCGAGCCTGGGCGAGATTAGACGGATACGCAGTGGATACAATAAGGTTCGTCCGAATCCCAAAGTGCCAGAGCGTTCCCATCAGGACTTCAGGTGGTACGAACCGACCTTGCACAATAGGCATCACAATATCAATCAAGCGATCTGCCATAATTACGACTTCTTTTTTCGAGGAACATACCCAGATTCACTGTAGAGGCAAGGCATGCCTCGCCCGTACCGTTCATATCCTGTCCTTCTTTTTCCGACGAAAGGTGGGTCTGGGAATGTCTGGTTTAGGAACCTCATATTTAGGTACACCCTTCAGTGGAAACTTAAAGCTAGCAGGCCTATGATCCGGGGGCCGTATCAATGGATTGTTTTTCAAAGGAAGGTCTGGCTTTGGAATATCAATCCCGGGCACATTAAACTTAGGCACCTTGAGCACAGGGGTCCTAAACCGAGGCCCCTCTGGCTCAGGTTTAGACACCCCTTTAGGTTTCGGCGGTGGGGGCACCCGAGGCACAAATGGGGGTTTCGGCAACTCTTGACTCCTATCCGGTCGGGGTTCATCAGGTCCTGGCGGAGACTGGTTTTTGGGTTTAGGCAATGTCGCATTTGGGTCCAGTCCACTCCCTTTCGGCACAGGTATCGTAAAAGTACCGTCCGGCCGCCTTCGTGAACCCGGAATTGACTCGCTCCCACTTCCCTCTATCGGAATACTTTCAACGCATCCTTTTTTCATAGGCGGCTCTTTTTTCACGCACTTACCTTGCACCTTCAATGCCTCCTTTGTTAGTTTTCGGGTCGCCAATTCTTCCACCAACACCAAACATCCAACATTCTCTATCAAATCTTGAGTAAATCCTTCCATCATCATATTCTCAAACATACAGCCCTCCAAGCTACAATCTCAGACGCCGACGCCCTAAGCATATCCAGACCTAGAACAACGACAACGGCACGTTAAGCCGGGAGACCGAGGTTTACAGCAACGCCGCTGGATTTCTGATGGCGGAATCATAATCCCCGCCTACCTCACCCGAAAAAGATTCTACCAAACTCTCTACAATCATCTCATCCGAAAACATAACGCCTCTCCTCCTATCGGTTACTCCCGCGCCGAGCATACCGCCCGGCTTCACTGCCACCATATAACCCGCCACCCCGACCAAAAGCGAAGTTGCGGTTTGCACGAACATGCAATGAACGCAGGTTGACAGGGACATACATCTGCGCATCAGATAAGGCAAGCGCCCGCATCTCGTTAATCACAATCCGAAATGAACCCGTCGCCTGAGATTCACCCCGCAACATCTGACGCATCAACTCGCCTTCCATCAAATGAGTCACCGCCAAGCGATCCGCGGCCATCAGCAACCCCTCATCAGTTGTACTCGCAGGGACCCCCATCTCCTCAAGAAACGCATTGGATGCCGCCACCACATTCGTAATCAACGCCTCAACCGGGGCATGATGGTAACTCGTGCCCTGGTCTCGTATTAGGTCTTTGACTCGTTGTGCCGTTGTAAATGCCATGACTTACCTCACTCAATGCACTACTTAATTAACTCAACCATAAGCCCCTCTTGAACAATATCATCATCCTCACCCCCCTGCCCCACACATCTAATCAGATTCGCAGTATTATCCAAGTTTTGAATAGGTGCAGAACGCTCAACATCAAGTAACGTTGTCGAACCCGACTGAAGAAAAGAAGCAATCACTTCCAAGTTCTGAAAACCCGTTCGTACCAAAAGGGCATCAATTCGCCACGAACTCGCCTCAAAGGGCGTGAGCGTTACAGTAAATAATGTGACAACCCCAAAATCCAAACGGAGCGTTTTAGCAACGGCTCCAGTGAGTTTACACGTCCCCCATGCGGTCACCCGTACCACCTGCCCATCCTGACTTAACGTGTTTCGGGGAAGCATATACCCAATCAAACTCGTGAGACTCGTACCCACCACTCCAACCGCAGTTGTATTCACGTTCAGACGGCCACCAGCCTCAGCCATAGCAGTACCACCCGTACGAATGACAACACGGTCACTTTCTATGAAGAAGCCACTGAGAAGAGTTAAAGAGGTTTTTACGATAACCCCCCCCCCTACGCGTAATTCACGAATCCAAAAAGAGACGGCATTCACAATACGAGAAAACCTTCCAGTAACACGGCCTCCTAACATCACAAACTCTCCATGTATGCAATAACTGACTTGTTATTCAATAACTTCAAAGATTCTTCCCACTGAAACGCAAGTAGCTCTTGAATCGTGGTAACTTCTGAGAGAGAGGTAAAGCCCGCCGGATTATAAGCAATCGCACCCATCGTCGCCCATGCCTCCGCCGCCGCACGGAGAACACCATGCTTTGCCAGCGTGAATGTTGATACGAAGGAGATACCCATCAGCGCATTCAACATCGCCTCCGCTGTCTCAATATAGGCATTTATATCTGCATCCGTAAGGGTTGCATCCAGATTCTCCGCGCGCTTCCGAACCAGCGCCGCAGTCGTATAGGTTGCCATTCTTCACCCCGCTATCACTCGAAACATTTTCTCGACGATTTTGCCATCAAACGTGGTATCGTCTGCGAGAAGCTTCACTGTGTATGCACCAAGCGTGTTCGGCGGCGCATATTTATACGAATACTTGCCAGTTGCATCCGCAGTCATCGCCGCCTCACTCACAAGCACGGCCCCCGTCGGATCGACAACCGTTATTTTGCCACCGTTCGCGGGAGTTGTCAGATCGGTAGAAACATGTGGTATTCGCTTGTAAAACTCACATTCAACGATAACCGATCCGCCATAAGATATGCTAGTCATGGTCTTACCCTTGAATCAATTGTCCACGCGGGATGAACCGTTGCGTCAATGTGAATTATTTCTTGGGCACGCGCGTCTATCTGAATCGCCGGATAAATATTCACATTATCCACAAAGATAAACGATTCAACCCCCCCTGGAGCTGCCCTACCTATCCACCTGAGTAATGTCCTAACATCAAAGGGACGGCGATAGACATACGCCATTAGATTTCCTCAACATAGCAAGTTCCAGAAAATGTCACCGAGTCAGCCGGTGCACTCTTGAGTTGAACTACGATTCGCGTCTTTGTCAGAGTACAGATCGGACGCATCTCTGGGGTTGGAATGTATACCCAACCCGTCCGAACATTAAACGCTTCTGAGTGAAAAATCTCTGTTGCGCCCGCCCCAACGACTGCAATTGTCGTATCATTGGTTCGCGCTGTGAATAGAGCCCCAGCGTCGTTCTCATTGGCCTGCACTGGCGTTGCCGCCGCACCCCCCGATCCAACCGTTGCAAACCCGCGAATCACGCGAACGGTCAACATTTCTTCCGCAGCGTCCCCAACTTCAGTGTTTTGGCTTATGAAAATTGCGTGGATAATAATTGGCGACTCGGCGGCAGGTGCTAAATCAAAGAAGTCAACTGCCACCGTCACAGCGACATCGTTGAACTGAACTGTGTACATCCGACCCATAGCAAAACCTCCTAATATCTTAAATATGTTCGTGATGCAGAAAATGACCGGGTCAGTAATGATAATCGCTTCGTTCCAATCCACATCTTGCGAACATGATAAAACCATCGAGGACGAAAAAACGACACCGGCCGTGGCCGAGTGGCAAGACTGGATACCCTGTCGGACCCAATCCAGTGCCGTTGCGAAGGTCGTCGCCAACGAGTACGAAAGAACATGACATTACCTCCGCAGATTGATATTCAAATTGAGCCGCGACTTGAAAATAAATGACGTGGTCAGTGGTGCCGCCCCCACGAAACTTCCCACCCATCGCCGAATCCGGGTCGCCGCCCGCATGGGGAGGCGATGATATACATTCAGGTGACGGGTTACAAGAGAGGCTACCCTCTGGGTGCCAACCCACGATCGCCTATGAGACCGTCGCTGAGGTATACGAAATATCATCATAATCGGTATACCCCCCATAATCTCTGATCAGATCGCTGTGGAACCTGGGATACTGCCACAGCGACTGCCGGCACAAACCACGTCCGCCGCCGAACATCGGGGAAGGGGTTGATGTAGAGTTGCCGGACTTCGGATGCAATAAGGTTACGATTAAATAGACAAAGTGAGTCAATTTTACCAGCCCACTCAAATCCGGTTGACGGGCCATACCTACCTATAAAGAGATTTCCACCCGCACCTGGTGTCGCAACCAATGAAGCCTTAAGCACGCCATCCTTATATAGCCGTAAAGTGCCACCATCATAAGTTAGAGCCAAAAAAGCCCATACGTTGAGTGACACCGATCCGGCATTTAATGTTGCATCATTCGGCCACACATACCATGTCGCACTTGATGATAACACACCGATATTTCGGGAGCTTGCCCCTCCCTCAAACAGTATATACTTATTTGTGGCTGTGCTGGTCGGGTAAGCCCACACAGCATAACTAAATTGGCTATTATTAAAGGTTTTACCGGTGATGATATGGTCATCGCTACCATCAAATGAAATCGCACCCCCAAACTTTCCTGTACTCCATGTCGGACCGCCCGTCAGCGTCCCATGATTCCCATACCCCGAATAATCATACGCAGTCAGCCCCCCGCCTTCGGGCATAAACCATGCCCCAACGAGCCCGCGCCAGATGGGGTCTTGACGCCAATATCCTTGAGAGAGTCGTGCAATGTTTGGCTTATTCATTATGCGATGCTGTCCGATGTCACCATGAATGCCTCAACAACAATCGTCCGCCCGGTGTTCGCGGCGTTCACAACCAGCCTAAGTCTCACAATGTTTTCACAATCTATATCGAAGAAGAAAGGTTGAGCCTGATCATAAACGGTTGAACCGGTTTGAACTCGTGTTAAGGCGGGCTCAATAGTGATACTGGTATTTGCTACCAGCGCAATAATTCGACTCCATTCCGAGTTTCCAATCGTTGTATTCTTAATGAGGATTTGGTCATTGACCGCCAAGTTTGTTGTCGATGCCAGCTCAAGCACGGTCGCCCCAACATCTTCCAATCCAGCAGTTAGCAACTCTGCTTCTGGTAGTGTCACGTTGCTTTTCAACTCAGAGACTGGATACCACTGATCATTACCGGTTGTCTTAGCACTCGCCTCAACCCGAAACTCGACTCCTTCTGTCAATGCACCACCCGTGTCATCGCGTCCAAGATGGATGTAAATTGATACCCCAAACTTCGTTGAAACATCCTGAGCGGATGAGACAACAACGGTATTTGATGCAATCTGCTGGAGTGAAATAAGACTAATTGCCGCGGTCTTTGATAGTGCTGCCATTAGGATGACCTCCCGTATGCAATGGAAATATCCCGATCGGAGACAACTGTCCCCCACCGAAACTCGGCATAGCTTGAATCCTTCTTAACCAGAGCGAGAAAGTTTGCCTTATCAGTTGTCGTAAACCCACCAAAGACGACGCTGTTTGCCACGTATCCATCGAGGAGCGCGGATAACGTTGCCTCTGGTAGATAGAACTCGGCTCGTCCGCTTACCAGATAATCAACAACTGTCAGCGAAATGTCTCTGGTTCCGCTTGCGGTATTCTTGCTATCATCCTCTATCTTTCGTCTCAACCCATTGTTGGCAAGATAGAGCTGGAAGTCAGCAATCGGAATCGGCTTCACAACCTTGAATGACGCACTGATAGCATTCAGCAGGTTGGCATTCTCGGCGTCAGACTTAGCAGGGCTGACCCCAATTACACCTGGGTCCGTATCAATCACTAATTTGAGGTCGGTTAATTCTTGTTTGGTCATCTTGATAAACCTTTCTCATTTCACTAACTCAACCATAAGCCCCTCTTGAACAATATCATATTATACGCTATTCACCTTCTCTTGGGGTGGAACATGCTTGTCAACAACAGAAGGAGGCTGTCCGTAACTCGCATCCGCATTTAAGATTTCATCTAACCCCGCAATCGCCCCTTTGGTTGCGACCTCTTGGGTCTTCAACGCTTCCAATTGTTGCGCAGTCTTGGCGATTTGGATTCCTACCTGTTGTAACTGATTCACCAGTTCATCTCGCCGAAACTGAACCCGTGAAACTTCGATAATGTCAGCCATCTGAATCTCCTTTTCAAATAGAGGGAAAAAACGTGTCCTTCGGAAACGTACGTCAGCGACGCACGCCGCACGGGAGTCACGTTCTTTCCTCTCGGTTGATTTTAAGCAACCGCTCTAGATAAGGAAGGGGCGTAGCTTCTAATCGAACCAGTGTGGAATTGAAACCATCAATTATCACTGAAACCCACCTGATACCACTGGCCGAGAAGAAAAACAAGGCTTAATGTATCCCCCAATCCCAACGTCAGATTTCCCGTAAGGGATACGTTTGCGCCATCATTGATTGTTACCGTTTTCACCGAATCATCTCCGATGAGCAGAAGCCTTTGCTCATTCACACCATCAACGATGGCGGTTGTCGCATTCAGGGTAATGGGTCCAGATGCACCCGCAATCCGTTGAACTGGAAAGGCTATTTGCGCCAATCCTATTTGTGCTCCGTCGGCGAGGCTGATCTGCTGCTGGGCACCCACCGTGTTAATGCCTCTATTTTCTCCTGACCGTATGTTGGTTGGCGGATTCGGGTTTGGCGTAATCCTGAAAACAATGTCCGTCGTGGGAGTACCTTGAGTATCAATAACCAAATTGTCAAATACATCAACAGTATCCGGAACCACCGTGGCCGAGAGACTGTTGGTAAAGAAAATACCCACATAAGTGCCAACGCTTCCAATAGAAACATTCTCGATATGATTGCCAAAAATATTACCATATCGAAGGTTACGACTTCCATCAGACTGAATCTTGATTCCATGGAACGTACAGCCCTTGATGACATTGAACCGGATTGTAAACAATCGAATTTCACCAGTATCGGATATTAAAAGGATACCCTCATTCTTTATTCCAACCAAGGTGTTTTGAGCAATAATCACCCCAATGCCTGATTGAATCTTTATCCCTACCCCCGTTACCGTGACAGTACTTGCAACTAAAATCGAATTTTCAGACACCCTGTTGTAATCTGGAGAAATTGTATCAGATGTTGTATATAAGGTAATCCCATGCCCGTTAGAGTTCGCAGTAAACTCAACGGTGTTTCCCACAATTTGATTGTAATTTCCGTGACACCGAATCCCTGCCCCATTCGTAGAAAATGCCCCCGCAACTGAGTTTCCACTTACAACATTCGCCCGAGAAATACGGAAATCGTTGCCATTGTTGATGATAATCCCGTCCCGCGAAACGTTCTCGATTGTATTGCTGGTGATGGTGTTATGAGAACTTCCTTCAACCACAAGGCCATAAAAGCAATCACGGATTGAATTACCCATTACCACATTATGTAATGATTCTACCGAAACATCACCAGATGTTGCATCGTCAATTGCGATACCCACAGGGCTGTTAGTCGCATCCCCAACCAGGACATTGCCTATAATCCGATTATATTTTGCGCCGCTAAGAAAAACAATTCCAAACCCAATACCATTGAGTCCCCAATTTTTAATCTCATTAAATGCAACAACGTTATCTGTGCAGTTAAAGGAGGCATCAATTCCGTGCTGGACCGCATTGATAATCCGACTATGAATGATTTCGGATTTAGATACCTTTTGGAACTCGATACCAGTAATCCCACTGTTGGTCTGGTTGGACTTGTCTACATCAATTGTTAAATCGCGAATGCTGATATTTGTATTCCCGCCTACCGAGTCACTATTTTTCAGCACCTTTATATTTGCTACCGCATTGGCCGCTAAACGAAGAATGGTTCTATCCGTACCCATACCCATGAGTCGAGTATCAGATGGAATAGATAGGGACGCATTAGTTTTATATGTCCCAATGCCCAATTGCACCACTTTGGCCCCAGCATTGAGTGCCGATTGAATGGCTACTGAATCAACGGTTATACCATCCCCCTTTGCGCCCCACCATTCAGGATAAACAACACCACCTGAAGAAAATGATATGGTTAGGCTATCCCCAAACACCTGATACCAACCCACCTCTGGCACTCGCATTGTGATGGCACCCGTGCCGGTAAACAGTGCGCCCTCCATTATCACTATCCTAGAAACTAGGGTCTTATTCTGGGCGAACCAATAAATGCCGGGCGGAAATACCAGCGAAATCCCTGAAGCATACGCCTCCGCATCCTTAAGCCCAACCGCAACACTATCATCAACAACCCCATCCGCAATCGCCTGATTAGTAAGAGACCTAACATTGAGCCCCCCAATCAAATCCACATCATTGATATGAGGCTTCGTTGGTAATGACTCAGGCCCAACACTCCCCGCAAACCACGCCTTAATCCTATCTAAAGAGGTTGACGAACCCCTTAACAGAGATTCGTTATACGGACCAAGAGCCACATGATACCCCCTTTATGCCACAGCGCGGGAAATCGCCTGACCACGTACTCGAAGAACCTTTGCGCCTGCAACACCACCCTGAACTTCAATCGCGATGTAAGGGATTAGATCGACCGCTGTCGTTAAGGCCGCTGTAGTGCGAACCAACGTACCATTGATATAGAAACGAGCAATCCGAGCCGAATCAATCTCAATAACAAGGTGATAATCCGTATTTATAGCAACAGTAACACCAGCATCTGTTGAAACATCAACACCACCTATTGAGTCCACTGCTAGCCATTTCCCACTATTTTGACCTTCTTCATACCGAAAGTAAACCTGATCGGCGTCTGTAGCAATAACCGATGTACTTGTAAGTTTGAGTCCAGCCCATGCAATCACATCCACAATACTTGCACCCATGCGAATATCGCATTCCCACCGAGTCTGTTGGTCAGTCCCCCAGGTAATCTGAGACCACCCCGATTGGTCAGCGTCAAGATGGGGCGCAAGTATCATTTGATCGGCGGCAACCGCTGCCGTGGTAAGGATTATCCCACCCTCCACATTGAAGGTACACAACGCCGATGTGCCATTCGTCCCCAATATCTCAAAGTCCGGGTCCGTAATCATGCGAACCGACTCCGCCGCATTCTGAATATCTGCATTGATACCGGGCTTGCCACGCTGACCCGCAACCCAGACGAGACGATAGCGGGAGTTTATCCCCTCAAGGTCAAGCCGGTCACCCGCAGGCTTCATCGTGAACTCGCCAATATCGCGTAACTTGGGCTTTGAACCCAATGAACCACTCCCAACCTCACCCCCAAGCCACGCCTTGATGTGGTCCAAGGAGGTAGACGCACCCCTTAGTAATCCTTCGTTAAACGTTCCAAGTGCCATTCCTCACCCTCCACTTTATGATTTTGCATGGCGTTCTAAGTAACCTATAACCCTAAAGGCGTCAAGATAAATGATGCGTTAGGCATTTAAGCATACGTTATCATCCCACTACTGTCGCTGGCAAATTTCCAAAAAGCCCAGGTCCCACTGATAGCCGCTTCTTCCCACCGCATCGAAATGATTTTATCCGTCTCAAGCGAGATGGGAGATTCCTCACCCTTGCAAACCGCGAACATCTTATCGAAGAAACCAAGATGATCGACATCTGCTGGTGGGTTCGGTGAACAGAGCAATGTCCCAATCACTGTCTTGATAGGGCCACGAGTCTCACCGCCAAAGAGCTTCTCAATCGAAGTCTCTCGCCAGTTAGCACCCGTGAACTGAGAAAGCGTTAGCAAATCCTTAATCGAATCCGCCTCACCAATCCAGTGCGTAATCTTAAAGGGAGCACCGTGCATCATCTCAACCATTGCATTCGTGATATCAGCCCAAACTAACGTGCCAGCCCCACCCGCTCCTGAAATCTGAAGTCGAGCTGGAGGTGCACCCGAAACCGTATCACCCGCATCAATCACCTCAAAGATGTTGCCAATGTCATCATAGGAAATTTGAAGTCCAATGAACAAAAAGATTAGGCGTAGTTCATCCAACGAAGCATATTTGACCACCTCGTATCCAAAGTCCAATACACGCCCAAACACACCGAGTTGGATATTCTTATCCCGATACGAGACAATCGTACGAGGAAGTCCACTCTTGGCAGATGCACCCAACCGTTTCCCACGCGGGGAGGTCGAGGGCGTCCGAGCCACGTTATCTTGTTCAGGCCCTTCGAGATAAAGCGGTGTCACCGTTAAGCCGGTAATCTTTCGACTTGCCGCAAACACGCCCATCTCGCCAAAGCCCATCGCCATCCCTTCGGTAATCCAGCGAAGAATCAGCGCGGGCATCAAGATGGCCGCACTCCCCGAAATAAACTGATCGGTGGTCACACTCCCACCCAACGGCTGACCAATCACATAGAACAACCGCTCCATTGCATCAAGGGGAGACACAATTTCATTGTGAAGATTCTTGGGCGAGGGGTCCCAGAGTTCCATCAACTCCCAAGGATACAGCCCCTTATCAGAAGCCTCCTGATACAACGAAAGATCGTGTGCTTTACTATCAGTCGCAATCCGACCCGCGACCTTCTTCGCTGCATCAAAGTCCATCGACACCGTATTCCCATAAATCGCTTTCGCCGCCTCAGATGCCCGAATCGATTCAATCTGTTCAGAAATCCGAGGGTCAAGTCCCAATCGCTTATAAGCCATTGCTTCCACCTCCATATCACGCGCACGATTACAAAATCTGTGATTACAGAATCACCTTGCAACTCGTCGCGGCCGTATCCTTCCAAAACACAATGCCACGCCCCAACGCACGAGCACCCGCGCCAGTATCCGCAAGCGTCGCCGCCTGCTTCACCCGACCAATCCCGTTAGCTGTAACTGCGTCCCCAACATCGGGGTCTTCATTGGCGTCCGCTGTATAAAGACACTCAGGCCCCGGACCCGCCACCACAAATGACCCATGTTGATCACTCTCATCTAAGCTAATCAGAAAGCCTGCCACCGGGTCATTCTCTGAACCTTGACCCATCTGGGGCGTCGTACCTGTCGATTCCAGCACACCACACAACGTTTTTGCATCCAAGTCAGCTTCAGTAAAGTCGGTCGTTACCTCAAAGTTCATGATAACCGCACCCTCAAGCCCTTGCTCTGCCCCTCTGACAAATTCCCAATCTGCCATGTCCCTTCCCTCCTACGTCTCGATTTCGGATTGATGATTTCGGATTGCGGATTGGATCTTTAATTCCGCAATCTGCAATCTGCATTCCGCAATTCTTAACACAGTCGTTTAACTTCCGCTCGATGACTCCGACCATAAGCCATCGACTCACCGTCAATTTTCACCTGGACGTTCTTCAGTCGGCGACCCGACCCATCAGGGAACTGCTTGGAGATTGCAGTAACCCGACCATAACAACCCTGCCACTGAACAATATCCCCAACCCTCAACCGAACCACCGTCTCCATACTACCTCACTCGATACGCAGAAAAGTCACGAAACTCCTGCGAATGCTGTAATTCTGATGCAACGGTCAAACGCGGAATATGATAATGCTCTCGAATCTCCGCGTCCACATCATCCAGCTCGTGATTCAACTGCTCAAGCGTCATCGTCGCCGCCCGCGTCTTAAAGCGAGCCACCGCATCCTGATTGCCGGGTTTAAGTATCTCCATCCGACCCGCAATTTTATTGACCAACGCTTCACGAAACGTCACAATCACCGTATCTCGTTCCAAAAGTTGAGCCGTCAAATCCGAATGCGTACTCATCACATGCTTCAGTCGCGCTAAAAGCGATTCCCCTTCCGTTAGAGCCACCGCCGCGACAAGTGCGTTCCACTCCGCCTGCAAAGAAGCCAACGCCTGAGACGCCGATTCAAGCGCAACCGCCTGTGTCGTAACAAACAACTCCACCGCCGACACATCCAGCGGATTCTCTGTATCCTGAAGCACAGCAATCACTTGCGCCTTTTCCATCTCGACCTTCTTCTTCGTTGCCATAGTCCCTCCTAAAACAAAGATAGCCGTCCCACCATCGCGCGCGCGTGAGACGGCTATACCCGAATTCCTGCATAAAGCATCTGTGACTTAAACTATAACAAATCCTAACAACAATGTCAACAAAAAAAGAGGGGTGGCAAAGAACAGCGGGCAGGCGTATCTCAAAAGGAAACATTAACACCGGGAAAGGGATGATGTGGCAAAGAACAGCAAGCAGGCGTATCTCAAAGGGGAAACACCCACGCCGGGAAAGGGATGATGTGGCAAAGAACGGCGAGCAGGCGTATCTCAAAAGGGAAACGTTGACACCGGGAAAGGAAAGACATAAGGACGCCTTCGGCGACAACATAGATAGGGGACAGGGGAATGGGGCAGAAAGTCTATCCTAACCCACGCCCTAACTTGCCCCTTTCCCCCGTCCCCTCTGCTTCGCATTCACCCCTTACCCCCAAGCCCCACGAGCTAAAAGCTAGAAAGCCCATCAAATAAATCAAAGTCCTTTCTAACCCAACCCCCAAACCAAAGGACGCCTTCGGCGACAACAACCTGCCCTGTCGGGGTGAGAATGCCCCATCACGGGGGGGCGGGGAAGGGGAAAAAACCGCTTAACCGCCGCTCTTTTCCCCCTCCCCGCCCCCCCAAACCACCGTTATCGCCATCCAAAGTCCATCAAGCCCCCCCCACCCCTCCCCCTTTTTCCGGCGGTTCTTTTGCGTTCGGCAGGCGCGCTAGGGAACGGCGGGCGAAATCAGGGTCATCACACCTCCTGAGCTATCCGCCGCCCGCCGACTTTATCTGATGCGCCCGCCGCCCACAAAAGCTCAGAGTCAACTCGCCGTTGCAAAGGGTTATTCAATATAAATCCTGTTAAAAGCTTGTGACTCCTTGCCCAATCCACAAGTCCCAACCCATCCCCATCGAAGGGTTAGAAACTTCCGCTTCGCTGTCGCGGGGCGAAAAACCAAAACGCCCCGCAGTCGGCACGCGTCGCTCGCTTCCCTCTAGTCCACCGTAGCCCACGCCAGCCTCGCAAAGGAATGTCCTCGGTAGTTCTTCGGGTAGCGCTTCGCTTGCGACAGAATCTCCTGTTTTCCCTGTAACGCCCTCTCCTTTCGCCCAACCCCCACCCCAACCCACCGTTGTAAAAGCATAGACAGGGGGGTGTTGCGCCCGTTTTGGCGTCGGCGCGTCCGCTCTGGTCTGTTGTTCATTTTTTGGTCGGCCTTGTCCGTTTTTTGGTCGGCCTGCCTTGCGCCCGCTCGTGGCGCGGGTTCTGGCTGTTCGCTTTTTGTGCTCCCTTGTTCAGTTTTTGCGCGTTGCCCTGCCTTGCGCCCCCCTCCGCCCCCGCCCGTCCCGCTCGTGGCGTGGGTTTGCGCTTTGTGCCTTCTGGCACGGTTTTTGCACCTTTGTTGTGTGTTGGTGGTGCTTGTTGCGCCGCCCTTCGGTTTTTCTTTTCGCCCCGGTTTCCCCGGTGGCTTGGAGGTTCCCAATGCGTTCTTCTTCTTTTTCGCCTTCTTCGTCGGCTCTGTCTCTTTCGTTTGCGCGTCTTTCCTCGGTGTCCCGTTTCGCCGCTTCGTCGGTTGCGCCGTCGGTCCCTGCTTCGCCCGTTGCCCGTGCGGCCGCGCGTTCTGCCTTCGCGGTTCTGTTCCCCTCTGCCTCCCCCTGGGGCCCAGCCCCCATCCGCTTTTGGCGTCGCTGGTCTGCCTCCCTCGCTCGTCGCGGTGTTGTTGCCGGCGGTCAGGTTGCCGCCGTCCTCCCGTGCGGTTGTTGGGGTTGGTTCGGTTGGCGCGGGTTTTCCGCCTCGTCGGTTTGCCCGTCCTGCTTCCTCGATCCCGACGAACTTGACTAGCCCGTTGTTTTGCCCGGGGGCCCCTCGCCCCCGGGCTTTTTTGCGCCCTGCCCTCGCTGTCCTTGCTGTTTTCGCGGCGCGCCCCGCCCGCCCTTCGCTCTCCCGCTTTGTGTGATCTGCTCAAGGAAGAACCCACAAAGCGGGGAGAGACTCACGGACAGGCATCCCTGTCGGGAAATTCCACCCCCCACGCCCACCCACCACCGTTCAATCAATCCCCCGCGGCGCTTGCTTCCCTCTGCTCTTACGCACGCCACCGCGATCATAACCAACCCACCATCTTTGCAGGCTTTCGGGAAGCGCTTCGCTTGCTGTGTGCCCCCCTGACGGGACGTTCCAGCCCCCACGCCCACCAGAAGGGTTTTTGCCATCCCCCGCTTGACGCTGCGTTGCTCCCTGACGGTAGCCCCAAGACCCACGCCCACCCACCACCGTTCACTTTCTGGACAGGTTTTTCAGGCATTCTTCGCAAACCCGCGCCACGACTGGATTTGATGCAGTACAGAAAATGAACGCACCTGTTCAGAAAGTGAACAAACACAAGAATAAATCCCGCCCAAGAAAGCCCCCGACCCGCACTATGACTGCCTTCGTACCAACGTGCATGTTGGCACGATTATTGCTATATTATAGAGTGATAGCACATCAGGATGGCGAGACGCGAAACGGAAGAGGCCGCGTGAGAAACCGAGGAAGCCAAAGCCACCCCACCAAGCCCGGAAGACGCGAGCCCCGAACCCATCAGCCCCATGCCCTCCGCCGCACGAGCAACGCGGGAACTGGAATCAGGCAAGATGGAAAGGCACAGACACAAGGCGAGGTGAAATACGGTCACAGGATTGGCATAGTGCCGCGCCTGTCTGACGAGGCCCAGCAAGGCCGAAACCCACGAAAGGAAATATGATGCATAAACACGCGTTTCAGTATGTGATCGTTCAAGAGGAACACCTTGTAGGCCATAGGTGTAAATGTGGAAAGACCGCAATGACCGCAAGGCCGAAACCAAAGGAGTTTACAATGAAGATTGAAATGACAACCGATGATGCCTGTTTCAGTGGCGAAGAGTCCTACCCAAATTGTGCCAACTGCGGGGCTCTGATTGAGCCAGGTGGCACAATGGGGATTTGGATGTGTGATGGGGAAGATAACATGTTTGCAGTATGCGCAGAGTGCGCAGACCAATATTAAGGAAGGAGATTTTGAAATGAACCAACAGATTGACTTCATAGAACCAGAAGTTGTTGAGAAACGAATCATCCATATCCAAGATGACCCATCGGGGGCACTCAAGCGAATCAGGATTATGGACGACTTCGATACCACCTACTCAGCTAATAGCATAGCTTGCGTGGTATGCAATAACATCCCAGATCTAATCACAGTGATTGTCGAAGCCATGAAAAAACTGTACCTTGTCGAGAAGGAGATATCCAATCATGGATGTTTTAACCCAGAAAAGGGATTTCGGCGAGAAGGATTTACCTACACCCACCCCACGCTGATAAGAGAATCACGTTAGTTACACTCATTTTAACAAGTGTTAAGTAGCACAAACAACAAAGCCCGCGTGGTTACACACGCGGGCATTACAAATAAGGAATCAAGAATGATCGATAGAAATTGTACCATACTCACCCCAGAAATGGCAAGTCAGATCGCAATCAACTTGCAAATTCCAAGCCCCAACAGCGAAGGCACGATTCAGGATGTTCGCCGAGCGAACGACATTCTCAACCGAGGCCTTATCCGTTTTGACCACGACGCACCTGATCGCCGATGGTACGTTGTGAAGTCGCAAGGCATCTGGCAAGATACCGCAGATCGAACCTACTGGGTGGGAATAAACGGCAACAGCCGGCCGACATGCACTTGTCCAGAATACCGACGCAGGGACCTTGCAATCCCAGACGACCCCTCCGTGATCGCCGACCCCGACCCATGCAAGCACGGGACCGCGGTCATGATGGAAGAAGCCCGCGAGGAAGCCTATCTGGCCGAACTGGACGCCCGCGAGGCCGACCGATTCGTGTGTGATGGAAGCGAGGTATTCTAATGATACTCTATCACACCACCCCCGCAACAAACCGAGAATCCATTGAGAAAGATTATTGCCGTTTGGTTGCACACCCCAAGCCGAAACGCTTGGGCACTTGCACACACAGCAAAACGGCACAAAACCGATAACCTAATCACCTACCAAGTCCAAGTCCCCCGCGCGTGGCTAACCCGCCGCCGAAAGGGAATCTGGACTTGTGATCACATCATACCACCCGAAAGGATCAAACTATCATGAAAGACGCACTTGAGGCCCAATATCTCGAAGAGCTAGAGGCCCTACAGTTTGACAGCCCTGATTTGTTGAATGATTTATACGATAACGCCGTAACCGCAGACGGATGCCGCGTCGAACCCGATGGAACTTGCCGACACGGATACAGCAGCCCGCTGTTACTTTTGGGCATGATTTGAACCCACCCGGGCCCGCGTTAATCGGGCCCAAC
>ERZ1292642.222-Hain-H14-01um-R1-222-length-39580-cov-5_pt1 | contig 39580 bp, 50 predicted proteins | sample MGYA00564403_ERZ1292642 | MGnify/ENA primary metagenome ERZ1292642 (study PRJEB36523, sample SAMEA6512643) | groundwater metagenome | collected 2019-01-09 | study: AquaDiva: Metagenomics assemblies of 32 groundwater samples
AAAAGTTAATTGATCAAGCAAAAAAAGAAACTAATCCTATTAACAAATACCAACCAACTCCTCGATATCAAAATCCACAAGAGAAAAGCAAGTTAGTTAAACTCAATATTGCCTGTGGTCCTAATATCTTTCCATATTCTGGCTGGATTAACTATGACCATGCCGATTTCAACCAATATTTCAATTTCATTAGAACAATACAAACTGATAATGGCATGCCAGACCATCAGAAGAAACTGTGGAACTATGTCCAACAAGGTGGTGAGATTCAATATCAACAACATAATATGACGCAACCATTTACACAACATCCAGATGAGTCAGTGGATTATATCTATGTAGGCCGGGCGATTGAACATTTGTCACCTATTCATCAAATGCCAGCTTTCTTAAAGGAATGCCATCGCATGTTGAAGCCGGGTGGAATCCTGAGGATGACCACACCAGATTTACAGTTATTAATTGATGCGTTTAATAGCAGTCAGATGGATAAGTTTGATGATGACCAACCAGAGTATTATAAGAAGGCTTGTCCTAGTGAGAAGTTGAGTTATTTAATGTTTGGTGCTGGTGGAGAGAATTGCACTCAACAGAATTATGAAGGTCATTTTAATCTATTTACCAAGACTTCTATGGATCGAGCTTTGGAGAAGGCTGGATTTAGCAAAACAGTTTATTATCAAGAGGCTGGCCAAGGATTGAATGAGATAGCACAAGAAGTGAGAGATGAAGGCTTATCACATTCTTTATGTGTGGAAGCGGTGAAATGAGCAAGCAAGAGTTTCTCCAACAAGTGATGAAGGATGGATATTATGTTACCTGGGATGATGGCCACAAAGTACCCAGCGGTCAGGTGCTGGAAATATTGGATGAACAAAAGCTGGTGGTCAAGGTTCAATTTGACTTCATCTCTTTTCCAGTTATTGCAGAACTTATTTTACAATATGCTATCTGGTCCAATCCAGACAATGAAAAACAAATTATACAAGAACATATAGAAAATCTTAAAGGTAATACAAGAAAAGGATTTGGTCAATGAAAGTCTGTTTAATATCTACGCATAGTTTTCCCTTACCGTTTAAAACTCATACAGGAGATATTGTTATTTTAGATTTGGCAGAAGCTCTTCAAAAGCTAGGTCATCAGGTTTGGTTATGTGCTCCTAGAGAAACAGAATTCACTAACCTTTTGCCCATGCCAGCTTCATATGGTAAATTTCCGCCTTCTTCACAAGATTGTGAAATGGAGGCCTGGGCCAATCATAAGGCTCAGTTGCTCCGTTTCGATATGGTCCATGATTTCTCTAATACTAAATGTATCACTCAACAACTCAATCAACTGGGACAATTTAATACTATCCAAACCTTAATGGGAGGTGCTTGGACACAACCAACCCCGGCTCACAATTTAATAACATGGTCCAAAGCTCACCAAGAGCGTGTCTCCAGGGGAGCCACCGATTATGAAGGCACACCGACGCCAGATTTAGCTGGAGCCAATGGATTTCCAACTCCTTCCAATGTGGTTTATGGTGGAGTGGATACTGATTTTTATTGTCCGGAAGAATATCAAAAAGGAGATTTTCATCTCTGGTTAGGTCGTTGGCACCCGGTTAGAGGTTATAAAATGGCCATTGAAATCGCCAAAGAAACTGGCGAACACCTTCTATTGGCTGGTGAAGATCCTAAAAACTTATTATTTGAGGCAGAGAAAGAATATGCTCATGAAGCATTGGAACTAGCCAAAGGTTGCAAAAACATTAGGTTTTGTTATTTGCCAGAGGATCCAAATCATCATTTAGCTAAGAGAACTATGATGAGACGAGCTAAATCTTTCTGGTATACCGTTCAATTTCATGAACCATTTGGTCTCTCTCAAGTAGAAGCGATGGCTTGTGGTACTCCGGTTATTGCTACCAATTATGGCTCTATGCCGGAAATCATTAGCGAAAGTGATACTGGCTTTACCGTTAATAATGATCTTAAATCATTTACCAAAGCTCTCAACAAATTAAAATACATTGATCCACAGATGTGTAGAAGACGAGCGGTGGCTAAGTTTGATATTAGTGTGATGGCTAAGAACTATGTAAAAGAATATCAGAGAATTATTGAGGCAAATATATGAAAGTTGCAGTTGTTCTAGGGGCTTTTTCGATTGGTTCTAGACCATTAGATTTTAATCAAATCTGGACCAATCCTAGAGGATTGACAGGAACTGATTTGTGTTTTGTTCAATTATGTCAAGAGTTAAAAGAATTAGGTAATGAAGTGCATATGTTTACTGTTCATGTTGATATTGACCGCACTGAATGGCAAGGTATGGCTTTACACAATTTCGATGACAGAATGACAGTAGTAGATGACACTTTTGATGCCATTATTTCTATTAATGAACCTAATATATTATTTAACATGGCTAAAAAACCAATTAGAATAGTTTGGCAAATGCTTAATGATTTTAGTTTTATTCAGCCAGGATTTGATGATGAAGTAGATTTATATTTAGCTGTTTGTAAAGAGCATGAAGAGCATATGAAGAAACAGACTCCTAAACCAGAGAAGTGGAAAACTGTGGAATTAGGATGTAATCCTGATTGGTATCAAGATAAGAGAGTGTCTGGTTGAGTAGTTTGGTGTTCTTCTGCTGATAGAGGATTACATTGGTTATTACAACAGTGGCCAGAGATTAAAGAAGCGGTTCCTGAGGCTACTTTGAAGATATTTTATCATTTTAATTATGGAGAGATTGCCAAGGTAGAAAAAGAATCGATTTCGCCTCAAGGTGGACCATATCATCATCATATTCAAGAGATGGCGCAGAGGATTAGGTATATGAAAGATGCATTGGAGAGACTTAAGCCTTTAGGAGTAGAACATGTTGGAGCCATTAGCCGTGAGCAGATTAAAGAAGAGTGGAATCAAGCCAGCGTTTTTGGTTTTAGTTGCGATACCGTGGCATTCTCTGAAGGTTTCTCAGTCAGTACCCTTGAAGCTCATGCGAGCTTCACTGTTCCTGTCATTACTTCCCAGGATTGCCTGGGAGGAATTTACCAAGACTCTGGAGCCATAATCATCGATACTCCTGTCAAAAACCATCTCCCTGAATTCACTCAAGCTGTTATTCGAGGCTTAACTGACAAAAAATTCGCTGATGCAACTATTGATAAATGTAGGCAATTTGCCGCCAAATATACCTGGAAAACTGCTGCCACTAAAATAAATGACTTGCTGGTAGAAAAAACTACTACTAAAAAACTATAAGGATACGACCTATGAAGTATGAACAAGTGAATGTAAAGATGACTAAAGCAGAGAAGAAGGTTCTGCAACACAATTGGCAACGATTCTGTCAGGCTAATGATCCAATTAGTTTCAATTTATATTTGAAATCTTTTTGGAAAGTGGCGAAAGTAACCAGCGATCCTTTGGCACCGAAGATACCTTTAGGAAGTAAGTTCGTAGATGACCGAGGGGAAATCCAAAATATTATCAATCGTGAAGATATACGAGCTATTGCACTTATCTCCAGTAAGAAAGGAACTGAAAGAAGTAATCACTGGCACAAGACAGATTGGCACTATCTCTATGTTATCAGCGGCAAGATGCAATATCTGGAGCGTGACGTTGATGATAATGAGACAGAACCAACTGTCTTGATTGTCAAGACCGGTGAAATGATCTTCACCGCTCCAAACAAAGTCCATTGCACTCGTTTCTTAGAAGACACCGTGCTATTAAGTTTAGGTAATTATACTGATCATGATGCGGACACTGTTAAAGAAAAGATATGATAGAGACATTTTATAATAGAACATGGAAAATACTTAACTGGGTAATAACCTTTAAATTTATCAAAACACCAACTCGTAAAAAGAAATATCCAAGTCATTTAACTATCACAATAACGAAATGAGAAACAATGAAAGGTGTAGCAGGAATACAAGGACCTGGACAAGCTAACTTTGCTGATGTACCAACAATAGATGTGCCAGCTTGCATTAAAATTACTTGCCAACAAGATATGGATGAATTACAAGCTTTTTTAAAGAAAATAGTGGATGAGGCCATAAAACATTACGAAAAAGAACGAGCTGCCTTGACACGCTAATTTTTACAATTAGGCTGTAAGCTCCGGGCGACCCATTCAGATCGATTCTCACACCATAGGTGGAGGTTATCTATCATGGTTTTATTGTTTTGGATAGTGGTTGTTATGATACTTGGACCCGGCGCTTGTAGGTTTATTGATGGCATTGCTATGGTGGTTTATAATGCTAATGATGATTATAAACGCAAAATGGCCGACCATAAAGCCTATCAAGAGTGGATGGAAAAAGAAACCGATAGAATTTATTATGGTAAATCAAATGACGATATTTAAACTAATCAATCCAAAATGGTTTTGTCAATTGCATTCCTGTCATGACTGCATAAAATGTAATTACCCTGACGAGCTATGGATGGAAGGACCGGTTGAAACAATTATAGAAAGATCATCTGATGACGATAAACGTTTAGATGGTTTTGATATTGCCAATGAATGGAAATAATATATGACAAGTGAAAGACAAAAAAGGAAAACAGTTTATAATAAAAAATGGCGCCGAGAAAATCGAGAGAAATATCGCGCTCAACGAAAACGATATTATGACAAACATAAGACGAAAATTCTGGCCAATCAGAAAAAGTATTATGAAAAAGATAAGACTAGAAGATTAGCTGTTAATGATTTATATCGTAAAGCTCATCGTGTCATTATTAATGAACAAGGTAGAGTTGGTAGATATAAAAAAGGTAAAGCACCAGCTAAAGAATATTCTTTTTATCGAGAATTAATCCAACAATTAGTTTATCTCTCTGCTCAGGATCGTGCCATTATATATAAATTAATTCTTTCATTACCATTAACATCTTTACAAAGAAATTTAGTAGAACAAACGGCTAAAGGTAAATCTCAAATAGATATGTGTCAAGAAAGAAATGTCAATCAATCCACCATTTGCAAGATGTGGAATGGTAGTTATCATTATAAATATGAGAAGTTTATGGGCGGCATCCATAAGAAATTCTGCAAAAAAATAGCGCTCCATACGGATATGCAAACATATCTCAGACAACTCAAACTATACTGGAGTGACAATGAATTTCGAGAAAATAGACCGCTCCTCAAGAAGTGATCATTATCAATACGTTATTGCCGAAGTCCTCTGCGGTGAAGTGGTTTGGAGTTGCTTCACTAATCAACATTCTTTAGATTATCTATTAGATCCTTTTAAATATGATGAACAATATTTGGAACTAAAAGATCAATTAAAAGAAGCTTTTTGGAATTTGGCTAAAAAAGTCTGCACCGAACGTCAATGGTTATGTCTAACACTAACCGCTCAAGGCCTAACTCAAACCGAAATAGCCAACCAATTAGGTGTCAATCAAAGCTCAATAACAAAAAGTTTAAATGGTAATATAGATTATACTAAAATTGAAAAAAAGTCTTATGGAGGAATAATTAAGAAGCTGAAAAAGCATATTGCTAAAGATAAGAAAATTCAAAATATAATTCAACAATTATCTGAGGCAACTACTGAAAAATTATAATGGGTCCATCTGATAAAGTAGTCAGCCGGGACGCTCTCTCACGGCATGCATGGAGAGAAATCTTATTGAGCGTCTGGGCAGTCTCCAATTCGTATTGGAGTGGATCCACCAAAGTTGGCCATGGTCTCTGACGAGATGTCAGATCACGTTCGTTCTAGCTTAACAGCTAAAGTCGCATGAAACAGCCAACGATTACTTGTTATATGATTGGTTGCGCAGGCTTCTTACTCAACCTGCGTACTATCAGACATATTCGAAATCCCCGTTAGGCAATAGTGCTTGACGGGGATTTCGTTTTTAAACGATGTTGACGCTGCCTCTCTTGATAAGCCGCCCTGTTTTTATAATGCTGCTGAAGAATAATATCTGCCTTGGCTAGGTCTTCCTCCCTCGCCTGTAAACCCTTCCACCATGTAATCCCATGTGAAATGACCGGCTTAATTATTTTCATTCCAATTAATACATCTCTAATTCGTTGCTGAAATTTAGTGCTATTAATCTCATTCAATTTAATCGCTAAATAAGCGTAGACGTGCCCGGCCGTAGCTGATTGCCTGGCAGTCATGGTACTAGCATCAACAATCTTATAATTTAACTGAAGGGCTTCTAATAGGCTTTGCTGGAAGGCTTCTCGGTCAGCCTTTTCTTGCAGAAGCGCCCTTACAGTTTCAGCTTGAGTTTGGTCCATAGGATTTTCAATCCAGAAGTAATTATAAAAATTAACACTCCAACAATGACAGAGTTGACAATACCAGAGCCATTGATGAGACTGAGAAGTCCACCAGAAGCCGCCGACAAATGATTAGTCCAATAGGACCTCAAATGCTCGGACAACATTTAGGTGTGCTTTCCTGACACAAAGAGTTGCATAGTGCCAGAACCACCAGAAGTTCCAGAAACCAAAGTGCCCGTCGCACTCATATTGAAAGCCAATCTAATATAAGATGGTCCAACATCAGTCAATTGCACCAATAATTGATTAGTGGCATTAGTAATAGCAATAGCTCCAGATGGAATGGTCTGCCAAAATAAAGCGCCGGTAAAACCATTAATTCCTGGCTGTGCCGGAGCATTAGCCCAGGCCGTCCCAGTTGGTCCTAAGTTACCCTGAAGCTCATCAGTGCCTTGCACTAACAGCATGCCAGTGAAACCACCTACCATACCAGTTCCTAATCCATAGCCGGTAGAACCCTGAATACCAATAGTGATATTAAGTCTACGTCTTTCTTCCATATTAATGGCCTTAGTGACGAAAGTGCCAGTTTGAATTGGTAACGGATTACCTAATCCGTCATTAATGAATAGTTGTTCGTGTAATGTTGATCGTGACATGTTGTATCTCCAAAGTTTTTTACCGCGGTTTTCATTGGCCAACATGACCAAGTTGCGGACTCTTTGTTGTATTAATATGGTAGTTTATGCAGTCCAGATAACATAGAGATATCCAGAGCCTCCATTACCACCATTACCAGCAGTAATAGCTCCAGCACCACCCCCGCCACCACCAGCTCCTGAATTAGCAGCACCATTACCGCCAGTCCCTCCAGTAGTAGCCGAACCAGCCCCTCCGTTACCACCATTACCTTGCGGCCCAGCTCCTCCACCACCGCCTCCTCCATGTGTAGTAGAAGCACTTCCACCAGAACCACCTGAATAAGAAGCTCCTTGTGAAATCCAATTGTTATTACCAGTTGAACCTGCCGTAGAAGTTCCTCCACCATTACCACCAGAAGCGGAACTAATGTTGCCACCAACAGCTCCTGGAAAATTATTACCACCATTTCCAGTTGTAAAGCCTAAACCACCGCCTAAGGCATAAAAAATAGTTCCAAATAAGGTAGTATTACCATCATTACCATTAGTGGCTGATGAAGTAGCACCTAAACCACCAGCACCAATAGTAACAGTATAAGAAGTTCCTGCAACTACAGTTACATAACTATTGCGTTGAATGGCACCACCACCTCCACCAGCGGCCTGTGTAGAAGTATCTCCAGCAGCACCCCCGCCGCCACCACCTGCTCCGATTAATAATAAAGTAGTTACTCCGCCCGGAACAGTAAAAGAACCAGAAGTAGTAAAATATTGTGAATTGAGTTTAGCATAGCTCATTAAGCCGTCCAAATGACATAGAGATAACCGGAACCACCAGGACCACCATTATTAGATGAGCCTCCACCACCACCAGCACCTGTATTGGCACCGGCAGAACCGCCAACAGATAATGTGGAAGCATTTCCTCCATTAGCACCATTACCTTGTGGTCCGGCCCCGCCTCCAGCTCCACCAAAATTGCCACCAGAATTATTTCCAGGAGAACCGCCTGTATAATTACCATTTCCACTAAAATTATTGAAACCTGGATATCCAGCTGGTCCGCTACCGGAAACTACACCTTCACCACCTCCACCAGCCATGGGAGTAGTTGGAGTGCTACCACCAGCTGAACCTGGAAAATTATTGCCACCAGCACCAGGTCCAACAGCAGGTATCCAGACTCCTCCACCACCACCTAAAGCATAAAATAAAGTGCCAAAAGAAGTAGTGCCACCATCATTACCACCTGCGGTGCTGGAATTCCAGGTTCCACCAGCACCAATAGTAACTGTATAAGATTGGCCCGGCACAACTGTGACTATCCCAGTCACTTGAATAGAGCCTCCACCACCAGCACCTTGGCGTCCAGAACTACCACCACCTCCTCCACCAGCTCCAATTAGAATTAGTTGTGTCACTCCTTCTGGAACAGTAAATTGTCCATTAGCAGTAAAATAAATTGTATTTGTTCTTGTATAAGCCATTAGAGAACGCTCCAATATCCAGTTGCGATAGATAGTAATGTGATGAAATTATAAGGTGTATTCATCATAAATCCTGTTTGACCATCAATTTTATATCCAGTTGGCGCGCTAATCATAATTGTATTGGTTGGCATAGATAAAGTTCCATAACTATCTTTGACTCCCCAGTAATTGCCAGGATTGGATAAACTACCAGTTGGTAAATAGAAAGTAGTAGTTCCTAACATAGTTTGCAAACCATATAAATTATAACTACCCGTCATTAATACACCAGTATTGGTCAGCAAAATATTATAACCAACACCAGCTCCTATAGGTCCGGTAGCTCCTTGAATACCAGTAGCTCCTTGAGGTCCAGTTGGTCCAGTCACTCCTTGAATACCTTGAGGTCCAATAGGTCCTGTTACTCCTGTTACTCCTGGAGAACCTTGAATACCTTGAATGCCTTGCGGACCTTGAGGTCCGGTTGGTCCAGTAGCACCTTGAGGACCAGTTGGTCCCGTGACTCCTGTTACACCATCATTACCCTGCTGTCCTTGTGGTCCAGTTGGACCGGTAGCACCCTGTGGTCCTGTAACTCCAGTGGCTCCCTGTATTCCCTGAATACCTTGTGAACCAGTCGCACCCTGCGGTCCTGTTGGTCCAGTAACTCCAGTCACACCAGCACTACCTTGTGGACCTTGAGGTCCAATAGGACCTGTTACTCCATCATTACCCTGCTGTCCTTGAGGTCCGGTAGGACCGGTTACTCCAGTAGCTCCCTGTATACCCTGAATACCTTGTGGACCAGTAGCTCCTTGTGGACCTGTTGGACCGGTCACACCAGTAGAACCTTGAATACCTTGAATGCCCTGCGGCCCAGTAGCTCCTTGCGGTCCAGTAGGTCCGGTAACTCCAGTAGCTCCCTGTATACCCTGAATACCTTGTGGACCAGTCACACCAGCTGGACCAGTAGCTCCAGCTGGTCCAGTCACTCCTGTAATTCCTTGAATTCCCTGTGTTCCTCCAACACTAGTAACTACTAATGAAATATCAGCATTAATAGTTGGTAATTTAGTGTAATTATCTACTACTGTATCATCGGTAGCAAATCTAACATCTAAAATATCATTGGCATTGAGACTCTTTAAACCATTAATGGCAACAACATAAGTGCCAGCTCGCACTGAAATATCAGCCACTGAACTAGTAGAAGACTGAATACCATTGATGTAGAGACTGCAAATTATTTGTGCAGGTATATCTGATTGGAAAGTTCCTTCAATACTGATATTATAAATACCAGCTTGATTAATGGTGATGGTTCCATTGGTAGCTGACAGTGTGGTATTGAAAGAGATACCAGCTTGTGACCAACCAGTGAAAACACCTGGAGAAGCGGTGCTAGTTGGAATAGAAGCTAAAGTAGCTCCTTGAGCATATAAGGCTCCATAAGCAGATAAAGCAGCGCCTGGTCCTGTTATACCTTGAGGACCTTGCGGTCCTGTTGGTCCAGTAGCTCCTTGAATACCAGTAGCTCCAGTAATTCCTTGAGGTCCAGTAGCGCCTTCAATGCCTTGTATACCTTGAATGCCTTGTGGTCCTGTCACTCCTTGCGGACCTTGAGGTCCGGTTGGTCCGGTAGCTCCTCGAATACCAGTAGCGCCAGTAATACCTTGTGGCCCTGTCACTCCTTGTGATCCAGTTGGTCCAATGCTACCCGTAGCACCTGGCACTCCTTGAATACCAGTAGCACCAATTGTTCCTGTTGGTCCTTGAATACCTTGGATGCCTTGAGCACCTTGTGGCCCTGTTACTCCAGTGATTCCTTGAATACCTTGCACACCAGTGGCTCCAATAGTGCCAGTAGCACCTTGAATGCCTTGCGGACCTTGAGGTCCGGTTGGTCCGGTAACTCCTGTTACTCCTTCAATTCCCTGAATACCTTGGATACCTTGCGGACCTTGTACTCCCGTAGCACCTTGAATACCCTGTATTCCTTGTGGACCTGTTACTCCAATAGGACCTGTAGGTCCGGTTACTCCGGTAGCTCCTTGAATACCTTGTATGCCTTGTGGTCCTGTCACTCCCTGGATACCCTGAATACCTTGTACTCCGGTAGCACCTTGAATGCCTTGGATACCTTGCGGACCTGTTTGTCCTTGAGGTCCAGTAGGTCCGGTGGCGCCTTGAATACCTTGCGCACCTGTTGGCCCAGTAGTTCCTTGTAATCCTCTAGATCCAGTTGGCCCTTGTATTCCTGTTAATCCTTGTGGTCCTTGTACTCCTCCAATAGAATTAAGTGTGAAATTGACGCCAGTTGACTGGAAAACATAATAATTATTGTTATTAACAGTAGAAATATAATATAGTGAAACTATATCTCCAGCATTGAGAGATAAAATAACAGTAGTGCTACTAGCTTCCTGAGCACCTAAATCAGTACCACCAATATTTGGTTGTCTCACTCCATTGACAAAAAGTACTATGGTATTACGTGGCGCTGCGCCTATAGATGGATCTGGATCAATAGTCCATGAAACTTGATAAATACCACCATAAATTACTTGAATGCCAGAAGAAGTTAAAGTGGTGTTATTAGAAATGCCAGGCAACCAAGATTGTATTTGGTAATATTGATTAGATAATGTGGTGGCAACTGATAAACCGGTCGCACCATATAGAGCACCATAAGAAGAAATAACAGCTCCAGGTCCAGTTGGTCCGGCTGGACCGGTTGGTCCGGCTGGTCCGATAGATCCAGTTGGTCCTGGAGGTCCACCAAATGGACCTGTAGCACCTTGCGGTCCAGTTGGACCGGTAACACCCTGAATACCAGTCGGACCCAGGCTACCAGTTGGTCCTTGCGGTCCAGTTGGTCCAGTCACACCCTGAATACCAGCAATGCCTGATGGCACTCCAGTAAAAATGCCAGAAGCTGAGAAATTAAATGGACCTTGGACTACATCGCCATTACAGCCAGTAGTTTGCAAGATTCCAATGAATCCAGTTACTGTGTTGAACGGACCAAAAAGAGGCACAATTTACCTTGCTTTCTGTCCATAGGTTCGACGATCTGTTTCCGTTAATAAACTAGGAGCATGTTCAAATTTAGGCGCTCTACTTGGTCTTGGATTAGATTGTTTCTTAGTAGATTGAGGAGCTGGCGTTGGAGGAACAGCTACCGCTTGTTGAATAGCTGCTACATTCTTAATACCACTATTGAAAGGTATGCCAGTAAACATAGATAGTTTTTGAGTTTGTTCGTTAGTTAATGGTTTAGTTCTTGGATCATATGCGATACTAATCAGTTTATTGACATATTCTTGATAAGTAGCCGGATAGACTGCCTTTAAAGTATCTCGGTCAATTTTGCTAAGAGTTCCTTCTTGATATTTTTTCCAAACAATAGTTGGATCATTAACCACGGCTACCTTCTGCAAAAATTCAGCTTGTTGTTGTTTAGAAGGTTTCCAAGTATCGGCTTGAAAAGCTTTTGGCGGATTTGGATTCTTTGGAATTTGGCTTTGTAAATATGATAAGGCTCCAAATTGTTTTTGTGCTACTAAATGAGCCAATTCTGGATGAGCAGAAAAGACTGCCGAAATAGCGCCCACCTTCTGAGAAGTAGATCCAATATCAATAGAAGCTTGATTAATAGCTCCAGTTAATTTACTATATTGTTGATCTTTGGATAATCCAGTAGTGCTACCTAATAAATGTTGCACCACATTAGAGGAAGCATTGCCAACTAAATTTTTACTATGTAAAATATCAGGCAATTGCTCTAAATGAGCTTTCAAAGAAGTATTACCTTCTTTGGCTAATAGACCGCCAACCAATGGAATAGAGGTTGGTTCTTTGATGGCCTTTTTAAGATAAGTGGCAGCAGTAGCGAATGCATCATTTTTGAGAAATTTATTAACCATATATTCCATAGCAATAGCACCTGGCGGTCCAGCAATATGTGCTCCTACTGTAGCAGCTGCCCCTCGTAAAGTATTAGTGGCAGCGCTTTTGCCAAATTCCTCAATTTTAGGTGTAATTTTATCTAAAATGGCATTTATTTGTTTAGTAGAAAGATAATCCGCAAACTGTTCAGGAGTGGCACCTTCAGTAAACATGCGCTGTGCTCCAGAATTAATATGAGAATCTATAATACCAGTAGCCAAATGAGACACCTGAGCTTCTACTGATTCTGGTTTGAACTTCTTGCCCATCTTCTCAATAGCTTTTTTAATTTCTACTGCCTTGACAATACTTGGTTCGGTGCCGCCTTCGGCTACTTTATCAGTAACTTGATTGATGAACTTGAGACTATCAGCATGTTCTTCTGTAAAGACTTCTGGCATCTTAACAGTAATTTCTTGTGTAATATCTTTGGCCATTTGTTGAAAACTAGGAGCCATTTTTCTCATGGCAGGATCGGAGAGCTGCTTCTCTAATTGAGCATAATGTTCTTCTAATCGAGCTGGAGCCCCGGCCACTTTACTTATTAAACTAGAACCTTCTTTAGCGGCTCCGGCAGTAGCTTCACCTAATAGGCGGCCACCACCACCTAATAGGCCAGCTAGACCAGCCGAAGCCAGCATAGTTTCAGCAGCAGTATTTGGATCGCCATAAGCTAATTGAACGGCAGAAGATGGTGCAGCATAGAGCGCACCCATCCCAGCATATTTGACAGCACTACTAGCTACTTTGGAAGCTAAACTCTTCTCGGCCGCCGCTTTAACTCCCTGTTCAGCTAAATGTGTGCCAATATCTTTAATACCTTGTTCGGCTACTTCTTTACCAGCTTGTTCAGTTACTTCTCTAGCAACAGCTTTACCAATAGCGCCACCAGTACCTTCACTAATATAATTAAGTGGATTACCAATTTCACCTAAAGCTTTACCGACAGTAGCTAAAATTGGATGAGCAGCATCCCATCTATCACGAGCTTCTTGATGAATGGCTCGTTTTTCTGGTGATAATTGTAAATCTTCATTTAAATCCGAAGCTCCCAGGCTCAAATGGTTAGAAAATCTTTTCATGGTGGAACCAAACTTACCACCTTCATCACCTATTCCTTCAGGAATATTGGCATCAGCATTACTAATACCACCCTTACCTTCTTGGTAATCAACATCTTTCTGAATAGCTTCTTCTTTTTTAATATCTTGATCAGTTGCCTCTCTCCAACCATGTAAACGAGCCGTATCTATACTATGTGGCAAAACATGTTGCACTTTGCCAGATGGATCTACCATAGCAATTGGTTGCCCAGATGACATATCTTGGCCTGACACTTCCTCAGTATTAGGAGCGCCTGATTGTAGAGATTGCACATATGCTTGAATCTCTTGATCAGAAGAGGCCGGACTAATTGGCATGGTCATTTGTCCTTATCTTGATTCTGACTTTCAGTTGTTTCAATTTCATCTTCTGGATGCTCTCTAATATATTCAGCTGCCCCTTTAACACGCTGCCTAATCTGATCCTCTGTCATCCAGGGACTAATCTTAAATGGTCCAGTAATCTCTTTCACTAATTCAGGACTTCTCAAACCAACAGAAGTAGAATGGATATCAGCAGTCATCCTGCTATTCCAAGCCGCAAATCTTTGCGCTCTATTGCCAGAAGCTAAAATACCTTCTGGTTCATAGTATTTATTGTAATAGTTTTCTCCAACTCTGTTACTACCAGATGATTCTAGATAAGCCGCTGATTTATCGGCTTGTTCAGCTTTCTTATCACCAGGATTATTACCTTTACCGCCCGCCACACCAGCCCCTGTTACACGTTGAGCTGCATAATCTCCAAAGGATGGAATTGGTGTTTCATCTCCTGGCTTTTTAACCGCATTAGCCTTGCGAATATCATCCACCAACTTATCATATCCTTTACGGAGATTAGTTGGAGATAATGGATTAGCATTGGCCGCAGCTGCTCGTTGTGCCTGTTCCTTCAAAGCTACTTGTAATCTATGTTGGCCCATGTCTACTATTGTTTTAGAACGTTCCAATTGAACCTGTGTCTTTAATCCCTGCATACCAGCAATAGCAGAAGCATTATTAGTGCTACGAAGCCTTTCTTCAATCATAGCATTAGCATTACTCAAAGCTCCTAATTTAGCTTCATTCATCTTATTGAGAACATATTGGTCTCTAACATATTGCTGGTCATTCTTGTTACCTTTCCAATTAAGGTCTTTCCAGCTTTGTTCAATGGCACCTTTTTGAGCATCAATATCTTTTTCAACCGCACCATTAATAATATCTAAAGCTTGATTTTGATGATTAGCAGTATGAGGCATGGCAGCAGCAAAAGCACCAGCACCAATAGCAATGGCAGCCAAGATAGAACCAGCAGTTCCCTTGCTCTTAAACCAACGATTAGGATCGACATGCTGAGCACGCAAATCAGCATGTTGTTGTTCTAATTGACGATCTCGTTCCTCTGCCGCTTGTTGCATATGACGGGCAGTCATATCAATCTGTAATTGTTGAGCCTGTTGCTGTAAATTACTAGCCTGACGCATTTGGTCAGCTGTTTGTTGACCAGAACTGAGAATATCCATTTGTGTTTGTATAGATTTCTCTTTGGCATCTAAGGCTTTAATAGCTTCATGGCCTTGACCTTCATAGTTGGCTAGTTCTTGTCTCTCTGGAGAAACGACTGGAGGTCCGGCTTTACCTTTGTCAGGGCTACCAACTATTTTAGTTTCAGGTACTTGTAATTTGCCTTCTGGCTGTCCAACTACTTTGGTTTCAGGAGTGACTAACATGCCTGGAGAAGAACCAGTTCTATTTATAGTAGGAGCCGATACCACCGTTTTATCTGCTTCTGATGCAGCTGGTGTGGCTGGTGCCGAAGTTGTTGCTATTGGAGCATTAGGATCTACTTGTGGTGCCAAAGGTGGAGATGGCGTATCTGGACCTTCTCCAGATCCTCCAGATTGAGGCGGAATCCATGGATTATCCTTGTTGTTAGCTTGTTCCCTTGCCAATTCTGCCAATGTTACCATTATCGATCCTTAAATAGTTTGAATTCTTTTCTCATTTGGTCAAATTGAGATTGTAATCTCTCTTGTTCCTTATGAACAACCGCCACCGCCGCTAAGTTAACTCCACCTAATCTGGCGTAATCCACCATCTTGCCCCTCGGTGTTTCTATAACTGCTTGCTTGCCTAATTCAGTTTGTTCTAATTCCTGAGCCATCGGACTAGTAAAAGTTCCAACTCCATCCTTGTCAGGTTCTTTATACTGATATGAATGTGCATTTATTGCCTGCATAAATGATTGTATCTTGGATTCAGCTGGTTTAATATCTGTTTTCAAATTCTTATCTGAAACAACTGCATTTGGATTAATACCATTTTGAATTAATGGATTAACTGATGGAGCCATTTGAGGATTTTGAATAGCTTGTGCTGGTAATTGATTGAGTGCTTGTTGTCCTTGTGCTACTCCTGGAACAGTTTGAGCTTGTTGTATTTGTCCTGGTTGTAACATGCCGGAGTTAAATTGATTTGGTAATTGCATATTGCCCATGTTACCGGCCATAGCTGGATATTGTGAGGCTTGTGGCTGAACTCCGCCTATCCCTTGCATGGCAGTTTGTCCTGGTGTCATGCCTCCAACTAATTGCACTGCCTGTGGTGCCGGTTGATTACCAGTAGTTGCATTATTCTGATTAACTACATTAGGATTAATGAGATTACTAACTGGTGATTGATTAGCTGCTTGTGAATTCATAAAAGTATTATTGGTACCAGCTCCTGATTGATTTAGAGCGTTCATGAAATTACTAATTTGTTGTTTATTGGAACCGCCACCACCATTAAGAGCATTTTGTTCTAGGCTAGTAGTTGGAGTAGTTGGAGGTTGATTCAAGCCTAATTGACCCATAGCAGTTTGGCCATTGAGTCCGGCTCCTGGAACTTCTCGAAGACCTTGCATAGGTGGTGGTTGAGCTGGAGCTGGCTGTAGCACTGTGCCACTTGGATTATTGAATTGTGCTCCTGGCAAAGTAGCTTGTTGAGGCACTGGTGCTGGTTGAGGTAATGGTTGGACAGGTCGACCTCCACTTAATCCAGCCAAAGCAGTTTGAGCTTGCGGATTAGCAGCCGGTAATTGTGTCATAGGTTGTTGTGGAGGCGGAACGCCAGGTCCTTGAAGAGGCATCTTATTTTCCTGACCGCAGGTCTGCAAAGCCCTGCGAGTTTAATAGAGAAAGAAATTGTTTAATAGAACGTTCAGCTGGTTTAATATGAGTCTTATTAGTTCTATCTGACATATTAACTAATGGTGGAGGTGTTACCATTGGAATCTTATTTGGCACTACCGGAGAAGGTGCCATACCTTTTTTAACAGTGGATGGCTGGTCTTGACCAAAAATAGTGGAATAAGTATCTGATATACCTGGCGGAGTAACACTACCTAATTGTGGAGTTTGTACTGGTTGCAATCCTGAACCTAAAGCAGGTTGTGCTCCTGGTATACCAGTATTTTTCTTGGATTGTTCAAGAGCTTTTCCTTCTTCTATGTTGGTATAAGTTTGAGCACCAGTACCAGCTATTTTTAATCCTGCACCAATAGCTTGACCGGTCGTCATGGTTGGTTTGCCTAAAGTCACATTGGCATCATTAATTTCATTAGCAGTTGGAGCTGATGGCATATTGATGGCAGATGGAGTTGCTCCAGTAGAAGATACTGGAGCCGCAGCAGCATCTACTCCTTGTGAAGAAAGAGTACTTTCAGCGCCTCCAACTTCACCAGCTGTTGGTGCAGCAGGAACATCTATAGCTAAAGCAGAAGATGATGGCGCACTAATTCCTGCTGCACTACCGGGCGCAATAACCGGCGCTGCTTCAGCTCCAGTAGTGGCGGCACCACTAGAAACATCAGCGCCAGCAGCAACTCCTTCTGTTCCAGCAGTGGCAGGAGCTGCTAAAACAGAACCGGCACCTGCCGTTAAAGCCCCTGCCTCTAATCCAATAGCAGGATCATAAACAGTTTTATTAGGATCTAATCCGGCTGATTGAGATAAAGCACCAGCTCCAGCTACTCCTAATCCGAAAAGGGGACCACCGGCTAAAATAGCCACATCAGCAGCTGGATTTTTAGCAGTTTCACCAATCCAATTACCAACACCCTTAACATCATTAAAAACATCATCAAATATACTCATGGATTAACCTGCAATAAAGCCATCCCAGAAGTTGGTGTCGATATTTTAGATAAAAACTCTTTAATACTACGTGTGCCAGATTTGATATTAGTCTTTAAATATCTATCGGAAGATAAAGTAGCAGCTCCACCAGCAGCAATACCAGCAATACCAGCTCCAATTAGTCCCATTTGATTAGCTTGATTAGCAATACCTTCTCCACTTTTGATAGCTTCCAAGTTGGTATTTTGTCCAGTTACCAAGTTAGCATAGTTCTCATTGGCAGTTAGTTGATTGTTAGCTTGAGCCATTTGAGCTTGTAACATAGCATTATACTCATTAGCATTAAGTGCTTGAGTGCCTTGTTGTGAGGCTTGGTTAGCCAATTGCACTTGCTGACCCATGGAACCTTGTTGTAACATGGCTTGGTTAGCAGCAGCAGCATTTTGTAAGTTGGCGGTCGATTGTAAACCTGCTTGAGCTTGTGCGCCTTGCATAACTTGTCCTTGTGCTCCACCTAAGGCACCAGTTAGTTGCTGTTGAGCCGCTAGTTCTTCTTGTGTTTTACCTAAGGTAGCTGCTTGTACTCCCTGTTGACTTAACTGAGCACCAGCTTCTTGAGCATTACGTAAACCAAGAGCGGTATTCCCGGCCCCTCTTTGAGAACCAATCAATGCCATCTGATTGGCAATGTTCTGTTGAGCCGCTTGTTGAGCCGCTACCGTCGCAGGACTTGGTCCCTGTCCTTGTGCCTGTGCATTAAGTGCATTAATCTGTTGTAATTGAGCACCAGTTAAAGCATTGCTAGTAGCCGTATTAATACCAGGTGCATTAGCATTACTAACTTGACCTAAAGTAGTCAAACCTGCTAAAGGACTATTGGCATAGTTACCTTGGTTCTGTAGATTAAAACCACCTTGAATATTATTAGCAATTGGTTGTTGATTTGGTGCTTGGAATAATTGAGCTTGCTGACTATAGTTAATAGGAGCCACCACATTACCAATATTCCCTTGACCATAAATTCCACCAATATCTCCTCCTTGAGATTGAGGCATATTATTTTGAGGATTGGCAGCAATTTGATTGAGAATATTACCACCAGGGGCAGGTGGTTGAACAGCTTGTCCTACTACTGGAGTAGGTTGAACAGCTATTCCAGTAAGTGGTGCATTTGGATCCGGCATTTATTTAGCTCCGTAAGTGTTAGAAGTTGGCAGACGATTACCGCCAGGCATAGTTCCTACTTCAAATACTATGCTGGAAATTGCGTAGCCTTCATTATAAACAGAAGTTTGATTATCAGCAATCATTAATCTAATAGCAGTACACTTCTGAATGGCAAAATCTACTCTGAACTCATAGATTTGATACTGACCACCCCAGTATGGATTCTGTCCCCAGTATTGATCACTACCCCAGGTACTAACATTAGCACTTGGATTAATAGTAGTGAATTGTGTATAATTATCATTATAATCATAAGCTACACTAACATTAAGTGTATGTGGTCCCTTATAAGTTCCTAAGATAAAAACTCGATAAACTCTCTGATAATCCTGAATGCCAGCAAAAGCTAGGTTAGGTAAAGTAAAACTCATATAAACTGGTACAGAACCATCAGTAAACTTATTCTGATTCTGTACATAAACCTGACCAATCTTATTAACGAAACAGAAGTTACCATTATAAACAGCGCTATCTAAAGCATAATGATTAGTCCAAGTGCTCCATTGCTGCATATAGTAATCATAAACTAAGGCCGTTCCCTGGGCAGTACAGAAAATAACTTGATTGGCATTTGGATTGAGTGTAGAAGATGTTATTGTATAGGAATTGAAAGCCTCCACTGGAGCACCAATATATGATAAGGTTAGGCTTTGGTCTAATAGGTAAATACCTTTTTCACTTTGAAACATTAAACCTTGTGGCATGATAACTACACTATTATCATTAATACAACCAACATCAGAAGTTATTAGAGATGGATCTCCGAAATCATTATTATTACCAGTCGCATCCGGTCCATTGCCTTGCAAAGCAAAGATATTAGTTTGTTTAAAGATAATCAAAGCATTGTTGAGTAGGCCTAACGCTGAGATATCACCACCTCTTGGATCACAAGAGATGTTTAATTCTGCACAAAACTGCGGTGGAATGGTATTACTATTGCTATTATCTACTACTGATTGTGAATACCACATTAATAATTTATCAGATAATCCTGCTAAGAAGACTCGATCATTATAAGTAGTGATAATAGCATTGGCTGGCGGAGCGATATTGGCTAAGACACCACCTTCTGTATAATTCAATTCATTAGAAGAGGCCGCTGTATCTGATAATGAATCTACGAAGGTGAAAGTATCCTGTGTGGTGTTATTTAATAATGGAGCTAAAGTAGAAGTAACTCGGTTGAAAGTAATACCATTGGCTGCCGTTCTATAAATAACAATAGATGGTGCTGTTCGTGGAGCTACTTTGGCTGTTAGTCTTAACATAGGTCCAGTAATAGAAACTGCTTGACCTGCCGTTACTTGAACAGAAGTTGGCACAGATGGCGCACTACGATAAATCTGTCCATTGTTATCGGTCCATTCATACTGTACCATATACTGATAAGTCCCCGTTCCTAATGAACCAGAACCTCCTGGCGTATACACCACATCCTCTGGATATAAATGAAATCCAGTCTCCACTACACTAACTCCATCATATGATTGAAGAATTCCTCCAACAATCAATAAAGTATTAGCTTGTTGAGTATTGACGAAGTTATCAGATGGAGTGAAGATAAGTTTGGTGGAGTTGACTCCTAAGATACTGAAGACAGTATTAGCTTCAGAGATAATTTTGCCAGCTTGTAGATTGGCAAATTTGAAAACACCAGAAGATAAAGTAACAGTTTCTGGTATCATGCCATTAGTCTGTAAACCACCACCAACACTTGGCGTTTCTTTGGCCACAATAACTGGAGTAGATAAAATTTGACTATTAGCTATTAAAAAAGTAAAGTCTGTCGATTGTAAAGTGGATTGATAAGCACCATTAAGATAAGTATTGCCATTATATTTAAAGAATTTACTAGCAATACCAACAGATTTAATTGGATTATGTGGCACATTAACCAAACCATTAATACTAACTGTAGCAAAGCCAACTTTAGTATTAGATGGAGTGGCATTAAAGATTTCGGCAGCAATGAGGATAGTTAATGGAGTTGGTGATTCCACGCTAGCCATAGTAGAGATAACAGAGCCGCTAGTTCCAGCTATTAGAGTAACTGGTAATAGGTTAGTAGATAAAGAATAGTTATAGGCTGCTGTTCTAGCATCGACACCATTGGCCCATGAGATCCAGCAATCGGAGTTAGTATCACCACATAGAGTAATAGCTCCATGATAACCTGGATTAATAGCCTGTCCTGGTGTGGCATCCACTACTGTAGTAGCTGATTTATTATAAGCGGCATCTAAATAGAAGAGCCTGATAGCTCCGGTGCTAGGCGATCCTCCTAAATAACCAACAAACATCTGAGCGCCAATGACTGTTACATCATATGGAAAGGCATTTAATCCATTGAATCCATCTGTTATAATGGCGGTTGGTGCAGAGATAGCTGTTGGATTAAGCGGATTAATAGTGACATAATAAAGAGTAGAGTTACCATCAGAATAGAAAATGAAGACTTGATTCTGGAAAGCAATGCATTTTGGTTGCTGGCCGACAATATTGACTAAACCATCTGATAAAGCAAAAGCTTTGGTGGTGGAATCTAAGGTAGAATATCGAACGCCTCCCCTACTATCTTCCCAGGCAAAAACTTCCATCCCCTTTAAATAAGCCATATCAGGATTTAATTGCTGAGCAGCAGATAATCTAATGATATCTTTATCTTCCGTAGTAATAGAGATAGCAGTGCCACGATTAGACCAGTTGCCGGTAGCTGGCAGATAGGTATAGACATTATTGCCATCGAATAATAATAGTTCGTTTTTGTAATTAGCTAATTCTACGGCGGAAGTTAGCGCCCCACCTCCTTCGATGGTGGTATTAAGAATATCATAACCAAATCTTTTATTGAGTTGGCCTATCTTAGAGAATTGTCCATTTTGTAAGGTGAGTAATTGTCCTGCTTGCAATTGTTTTGGATCTGGTTTGGTATTGATACCAGCGCCCATTTGAATTGGAACTAATTGTTTTGGCATGATGAGAGTCCTTGATGAGAAACATTAACCGACTTGAGCGATACTGATAAAAGTACCAGTTGGAGAGAGAGTAACACCAGTCGCTTGGTAGCCGCCCTGGAAACCAGCATTAGTGATAACGGTGGTAATAATAGGCGCCCCACCTAACTTGACTAGATAAGTATTAGTGACTGATTGCGTTGGACCAGAAGCTTGTTGTTGAATCTGAGCAATAGATTGTGGAATAGCTGTTGGATTAGCTGCTCCTACCAATTGACCTAAACTATTTAATCCTGTGGCATTAAGATATTGCTGAACATTATATGTATTGACTGGATTACCGGTATAGGCACAGGTACCGGTGACAGAGATTTGGTAAGAGATTTGATAGAGTCCAGGTTGATCTACTTGGACCCAGGCTGCTCCGGTACCTAATGAGGTTGGAGTTTGGATACCGAACGATTGGAAGTTTTGGTTATTCCATCTAACAAACTGGATAGAAGGAATGGATGGATAAGCTCCTAGAGTCCAATCTTGGCAAGCGGTCATACCAGTAGTTCCGGCTAGAAAGAGATTACTTACTATTCCTAACGGACCTTGTACACCTTGTAAGCCGGTTACTCCTTGGACACCTGTGGCTCCTTGAGGACCAGTTGACCCTTGAGGACCTGTTACACCCGGAGAGCCCTGAGCGCCCTGTGGACCGCCTCCAATCGGCCCTGTAGGCCCTTGCGGACCTTGCGGCCCTACTGGCCCGGTAATACCTGAAGTGGAGCCAGCCGGCCCCGTAGGCCCTTGAATGCCCTGTGGCCCTTGTGGTCCGGTTGAACCAATGGTGCCTGTTGGACCAATGATAGAAGAAGCAATAACATCCCAGCCAGTTCCTGAGGAATTAGCCGTTAATAGTATAGCTCCGTAATTAGTATTAATAACAAAAGAACCCAGACCTCGAATAGTATCAGTTCCAGCAGCAGCCACAGTAATATTATTGGATGCAGCAGATCCAGTTTTGTCAATGACCGCATATTGTCTACCTGGAGTAACTGAGTTAGCTGATGGTAATGTAACAGAAATTGGACCAGCTGAACAATTAACATCTAATAGAATATAGGTATCTGTATTAATAATAGTCCAGTTACTAGCTACTGGTTGATTAGCTAGAATAGTATTGGAGACAGCGCCGACATTAACTTGGCTACCGGAGGTAATTTGGACAGCGGTGCCTGCGGAGTTGATGTAATACAGATTACCATTCAGGACGAAGATGGAGGCAATATCTCCGACGCCCACCAGACCAGAGGCTTGGCTAACGAATCTAACTGAGCGCAGAGTATTAAGATTGTTTTGATTAATTTGTAAATCGGCATTGATATTAAGGCCGGCTGGTGTGACTGGCACACCTTTACCAGTGGAATGGTCATGCGCATCGATTTGATTAGTTAAGTCATTGCTAATATTAATAGCATAGCCTGGACCACCATCACCCGTTCCAGTGGAACCAGGGATTGGCACGATAAGGCCCATATTTGGTGATGTATTTGGCATGAAGAGATTCCTTAATATTAGAAGACTAGTAAATCAATGGTGCATTGCGCTGGCACTTGTAAGTAGAGTAACAGATTAGGTGATGGATTAGTATCTTGAAAATCTTGTAAGAAGGCATATCCATTATGAGTTCTGGTGACGATATATCCAATGAGATTTCTACCTAAGTTATGAGGTATTTTATTGATGATGCCTGGTTGTAGATTGATATTCTTGATGACGGTAGAGTCTAATTGATCTTTATTGAGCATTTGGCTGATGGCTTCTGAGATATTATCTTGCACATCATTAATATTTTTTGGAGTGATTGGTTCATTTGGAGCCACTCTAATTTTCCTGAATGGTTTAAATGACATTATCCACTTCCTTTATGTTTTTTGAACCATTCGATGGCTCTGAGACGTTTGACAGCTTCTTCTTTAGTTTTATAGGAGCCGAGATGTTTGGAGCCATCTTCTGAATAAACATTATAATTAGAGCCTTCATGTTTAATCATCTGCCCACCTCACCAATTCCAACCATAACCGGTACCATATCCACCTAAACCATCTTGGTGTCTAGTATCCACCACAGCTTTTGGTTCTCCAGCGTCTCTATTAGGAGTAGCTAGTTTGATAATATGATCTCGTAGTTGTTCACATTGCAATTGGAGATTTTGAGCTTCTTCTACCATTCCTTGCATGGAATTGACTTTGACAGCCACATCACAGACAGCATAGTCATACCATAATTGGCTGTCCATATAAGGCTGTAAGGTATCAGTTGGATTAACTAATGGAATATAGTCTGGAGTATAATCTAATAGATAGGACCATTGTGCTGCTAGAGAGGCAGGTTTGATTGCAATATTTTGTCCTTGGAGGCGGTAAGACATTTGAGTTGGACCATTAACTACGGCGGTGCCTGGATAGTTATATTCATTTCGTTTTGAATAAGCAAATGGTCTTAGAGTAATATAGCCATCGGCATTATTACCATTGTATTGGATAGCGATGCCTCTGAATTTGAGAAAATCGGCTGGTACAGCAATTAGATTGGTACCGGGAACGACTCCAGTTAATACTGAGGTCATTTTATAGTCATCAAATTTGGAGACTAAGATAGCATCCAATTGAGCCAGAGAGGCATTGATATAGGAGGTGAATTCAGGATCTTGGAGATACTGATTAGTTCTCATATCACAGCGTAATCTAGCGGCGGTGATGAGAGTTTGGAGAGTGGTTGGAACGAGAGCCATTAATAGCCGTCGCTTTCTCCATCTTCCTTACTTGGTGCCTCTTCCTCAGGTTCCGCACCTTCTTGGAGAGCGATGAGGTCTTTGAGAGCATCTTTTAAGAGCATATGATCACCAGTTTTGATGGCCATCAAGATGTCTTTGCAAGCCGAATCTTCAGCTTCTGGGCCATCCATGCCCAGGTCTTCGGCATGTTCATCTTTAGATGGAGACATGCCCTCGTCTTTTGGTTTTCCTTTGCCAGCGATTAGTAAGGCAAAATTTGGCTTTTTATCGTCCATTGCTTTCTCCTTTTACTGTGGTCCTGCGAAGGAATCACGGAGTCTGAGAGCGATGAAGAATCCAGAGCTAAGTGGAAGATCGGCAGCTACTCCTGCTAAGTTGAATTGCACCAAGATTTGACCCTTAGTATTTTCACCAGCTAGGCCAGAAACACCACCACCACCTAAACCAGTAGTGACTGTGTTGCCTAGACCAACTGTGTAATAAGCTATTTCAGTACCGATATCTAAGACACCAGTGGCGCCACCATTGGTTTCAGCCGAAGCTCCACCAACAAATTCTACTTGGCAAGAATCTAATCTAACCCAGTCATCAGATAGCTGAACGGAGTAAAGCCCTGTGCCAACTCTAGAAACACCGGCCACACCGGCTCCATAGAGTCCGATAGCACCAGAGAAAGTACCTTGCCAGCCAGTTGGAACACCAGCGGTAGCACAGCCTGGTAAGAGGCCTAAATAGGTACCTGAACTGGCCATACCAGTTGTACCTTGAACGCCAACCACCGCATTTGGAAGGCCTCCGGTTCCGATGGAAACGAAGCCTTCGATGTTGGTCATTTTTGGCTTTAAGCCACCTTGAAACTGATATCCATAACGATTTGCCATTTGAGATTCCTTATTGTGCCAAGTTCACGTTTATACTTAAAACAACTCTTGAATAACTTGGCTTGAGTTGTTTCAGTTCATAGTCTCCTAATTCAGGGTGAGCTGAATCAGGAGATGATTCTCAAATCTAACTAAACAGGAGAGTAAAATTAGACTAGAGGATTGACTTTGATGTTGACGTTGGAACGAGGTTCCTTACAGACAACGTTAGCTAGAGAATAGAATCTGATTTCCATACCAGAAGAGGTAGTAGAACGCAACCAGACCTTACCATCATCTTGCCAGGTGTGAACAACCTTGCCGACCGAGATCAGCTTCCAGGTTTCACGATTAACACCAGCGATTAAGCCGGCTGGGCAGTTTCTATCAGGCAAGCAAACCACTGGACCAGAAGAGTGGCCAACTACTTGGATACCCTTGAAGCCAATTTGTGGAGTGGCCATGACGTTCATCAATTGCACCTTGGCACCTTGTGCTTGAGCTAATTGACGATATTGTGCTGGACTCATTAAGAAATGAGTCAGCTTACCACCAAACCTAACCACGTTAGCAATAGCAGCTTCTAGAGTTTCCTCTAAGTTACCACCAGTACCATCTAGGTAAGAACCAGCCAATTGCACTGGAGAGTTAGAACGGTTAACGCCTTGGAAAGAGTCAGCAGAAGTTACTCCACCATATGGAATCCAATCTAGGAATCCGTTCATACCAAGTGACTTATCACCTGACTGATAGATGAAGTTACCAACGGCGACTGAGTTGGCGGTTAAAGTGTTAGTACCAGAGCTAAAAGCTACCGTAGCAGTACCACCAACTTGGTCGATAGCGACGATTTGGCAATAAGCAGAGGCAGTAGAAGCGAAGGTAGTAGAAGTTCCGCTATTAGTAGCGGAGAAGTCAAGCCAAGCGCCTAAGCTAAAGTTGATAGCATCGGCTGGGTTAGCAAAAGTGAGAGTAGTACCGGCTACGGAACCACCAACTACGCCCTTAGACATATCGGCAGTACGATAGACAGATTGCGCTGTATCGTTAGCGATGTTTTGGAGCTGACCGTCTGCGATGAGACGAACCATATCCAAGAAGGCACCCCTGCTGGAGCTAGATTCAGCGATTAACTGAGAAGCAATATTGGCAACAGCATGGTTTTCCACCTTTTTGACTTGGAAGTCATACAGAGCTTCACCAGTAGTGAAAGTGGAGTTAGAGCCTGCGGCAGTGTTAGAGGCGTTTTGAGCTTGAGTGAAGCTTCTGGAACGGCCCTGTCCTGGAGAGACGTGGACTGGTTGGTTATAGAAACGTCCAGTGACATCTTCCTTTTTAGGAATGAGTGCCAGCCATGGATTGTCTACATAGATTTCACTAGTGACACCATCATCACTGTAAAATTCCTTAAGAATTGCGTCGCCTGAGTCTTGTGAAATATAAGTAGATGGACTACCTACGTTATTACCGAATGCCATTGTGAACTCCAAATGGAACTAAGAATTAATTACCTAGTTTCCTTAAAACTTCTGCGGCTCTTTCATCTGCCGATAGATAACGATCATATTGGCGAGGTGGAGAAGACGAAGCAGAGATTGTTTGTTTGTTGCTCAGAGTGAAGGAACTTTTTGGAGTTTCTGGTTGTTCAGTAGATTGTCTTGGTGTTTGCTGAGGTTGAGCGAACCTATTGGCAAACTTCTTCAATTTAGATGCGGCGTTAATACCAGATTCAATCTTTTCTGACCAAAATTGTTCTAATACATCAGCTGCCTTCTCAAATGGAACCATTTCACCAGTCTTTTGGTAATGTGTCCACACCTCAGTATACACCTGAGCCGCTGCCTGATTACCATATTCAGTTAATAAGGCTTCATATTTTTCTGCATTATTCATTAGTAATGGAGCTACAGTAGAAGTAATAATTCTATTATGTTCAGCCAACTCTTCCTTTTCTTGGACAGTTTTAGCTTGTACTTCTAAATCAGCAGCATATTTATCTAGACGTTCTTTATGTTCTCGTAGTTCTTTTTGGACTGGATCCTCTGGTTTTTCCTCAGCTTTTAGAGCATGAGTGGTCATATCTTGATAGAATTTGATTGGATCTAAGCCAACGGCTTTTAAAAGGGCGGTTGGATCTTGACCTGATTTGGTCATTTCCAGAGCTTTTTCGAGAGCTTCTGATTTTTCCAAGCCGGCTTTGGCTTTCTTTTCCATTTCCTTGGCTTTGCGTTCAGCTTTTTGAGCGGAGAGGAATAGTTTTCTGGCTTCAGCTTCGGAGTTCTTTGGAACTTCTTCTTTCTTTTCCTCGGTGGTAGTTTCAGTAGTTACTGGATTTTGTGCTTGTTGTAGTTCTTCTTCGGAAATATGGAGACCTCTAGCATCGACTTTATCGATGGAGTTGTCCATAATTTCTCTTCCGTTAGCATCAACAGTGATTTCTTTTAAAACTGGAGATTGGTCTGTCTGAATTGGCATTTATTGTCCTTGTATTGGTGCTGGAGTTTGTTGCATTTGCGCTCCAACTTGCGCACTACCTTGCTGGGAGGCAGTTCCTGTATTAGATTGTGGTCCAGCTTGTGGTAATTGTCCTTGAGCTTGTGTCATTAAATCATGACATTCATCAGCCCAGTTTCTGAGAAGTTCAATATGATCTTCTTCTACTCCTTGTAATTGTGACCTGTCTATTTCTAAACAAACCATTCTAAAAGCAAGAGCTAAATCAAGATATGGTCCCGGAGACATATAGCCTTCTTTACCCATCTCTTTAATATTAGAGAGTATTTCTTGAGTCAAATGTAAAGCAGCTGTTTCTAAAGAGACAGTATCATTAAGATCTGGAAAATCTACAATGTCCATTACTTGTTCTTTAGAAAGATATCCAGCTTGAGCATAATCCATTAACTGATCTAATCTACCAGCTGGAGTAGAAGATAATCCAGAGACAGGAAATAATTGTAGTTGATAATCATCGACATTCATTTTAATGTCTTTGAAGCTCAATCTTTGTCCTTTACCCTTTTCATTAACTAAGACAGATGGATTATCCATATCGGCCGACATATCAATGATGGCTTTGGCTAAATCTAGAAAGAGTTGTTCATAAGCTTGTCCAATTGGCTCGAATCTAGAAACTGCCTGATCAGCCGACTCTCGTTGAGCCACCGCTGACTTTAAAGAAGGATCCTTGGTAGCTGTCGCTTGTGCCTGAGAAACACCAGTTACTTTATACATTCTATCTTCTAGCCTATCGATATGATTAAAGATTTCAGGCTGAACAGTTGGAGGAGTCAGATAGTTTGGAGGAGTGACGGTGAATTCGACAATTTTAGCTACTCGATTAGAGGTGATATGGTCTTCCATGATATTGGAGCCAGATTCGACGGCAATGACAGGGCCACCAACCAAGCGCATAGATTGTTGAACTAGTCTGAGTAGAGTATCTAGTTCTAATTGGAGTTTCCAGATTTCATGGCAGATACCTCTACCCCAGAAACCGAGAGTTTGATTGGCCCAGCGGAAGAAGAAGATTGGAAAATAATCCTTTTTATATTCTTCTACTAGGAGCGTGGCATTCTCAATACAAACAGTATGTTTACCATCTTTAGCTTTTGGTCCAGATGGAAGATGCCAGGATTCAATAACAGGAATGATATCGGCAGTAGAGAAAGTAGCCGCCCCTCCAGCGATTTGAGAGGCATCAGAAATCTGTTGAGTATATTTTGGAAAACGTTCCAATAAGATATCTCTTTGGACATATTTACGTTGATGAATTTGTTGTGGAGCTTGGTTCATTCCCTCCAAATCATCCACTAAAATCTCTTCAATATAGACCCATTCCGCTTTAATCTTATTATCTTCTTCAATTAACTTCATGGCTCCGGTTCCATAGATGCAAGCATCTTGGAAGACTCGTTGAGCAATCTTGTAGATTTTAGCCTCATCAAAAACACCTTCCACATATTTAGTGGCTTTCTTGGCCTTGACTTTGGTAGCATAATCCTTAGCGGCATCGGTCACGAATTGTGGTTTTGGTTTGTTTTTAGAGATCATTGAGCAGGCAGAATCTATCACATTCTGTAAGACATTCATAGTGATACGAGAATTAGAGATAGCATTACCATCGAGAGCGGTTCTATTATAATAAAGATTGACATTTTGAGAGGCGGTGAAGGCAGCTCCGATATCGTTGTAGAGAGTGGAGAAGAAGTAGTTCATTCTCCTACGGATATTGAGATTCATTAAGACTTCATTACAGACGGAGAAAACATGAGCATAGACTTGTTCATCGTCATCGACCAGCCACCATCTTTGGTTGGCACGGAGGGGATCATCTTGATATTGTCTGACAGTAATTTCTGGTTTCAAATCATCTGAGGCAATAGGCATTACTTCTTCTCCGGATCAAGCCAAGCTTCTATTTCATTGATACGATTAGCGGCGACAGCTTGAGCATCGGCTAAGGTTTTTGGCTTTAAGTGTTGTTCTAATAGTTCTTCTGGAGTCGGTTCTGGAGCTTTGAAACGAGATTTTTTAATGTTGAGATAATCCACCGACACTTCATCAATGCCATATTGTTCCATTAATTTCATGATTTTCTCTATATTTTGAATTTGCATGCCAATATCAATCATTACATGTTCCTTTTATAATCGGCCACAAAATCTTGAATGTCATAGATATCGTAGGCAGTTTGTTCATTGTTAGTATCTTGTTGTAGTTGTTTCTTTAATCTTTGTTCAGCTATAGTCATACGTTGTTCTTGTTCGGTGATGATCGGCTCTGGAGTGGCACGATAGTGTTTAGAGAAATGATGAAGATACAAACAGGCATCTGCTAAATGGTTATCCTTGGTTGGATTTTCTTTATACTCGCCCAGTAGTCTTTTAGATTCTGCCCAGACTAGTTCATCCCATTCTTTAATTAATGCCCTGTTATTACTTTCGATTACTTTGATTTTGCCGGTTAAGAAATCAGAATTCATGGCAACGATATGTGCAAATTTGCCCAGCTTCTGAGCCGCTACAATTGGAATGCGATGCTTATTTCTTAATGTTTCAATGACAATCTTATCTTGAGCATCTCCAACAATAAAAATTGGTTTGTATTTATCTCTCCATTGTAATACCAATTCAGCTATTTCGTCTAATTGTAAATGGTTCTTTTTATAAGAGTCCACGATGTAACAAGTTGGATCATGTTTATAGAATCCTCCAACTACTATAGCATTAGGATCTTCATAACCGAAGTCCATACCTATCACAAACTTCCACTTAGATTCTTGATCAGTTAATGATTTAGTTAGTATTTTGTCTTGTAATGAGTTTTTAACTGGATCATATTTGTAGATACGGCCAGAGGTTTCAATAACCCATTGACAGAGCCATTGTTGTCTAAAACCTGGATCTTCTTCAATATTAGCATTGTCGGCTTTTAGATCAGCGAAATGTTTTTGTATTTTATCTTTCATGAATGGATTATCGAAAGGAGTCCAGGAATGAACTCTCCAACCGGCTTCTCTGGCACCTTCTGTTTTGGTCACTTTGTACCAGAAGCGTTCTCCCATTAAGTCTCCAGCAGTTCCTGCCATGACAATAGTTCCATCTAAATCTACCATAGCAGGAGCCAATTTGTTCTTAATCCAGTTCTCTAGATCATGATTAATAGATTGACATTCATCAAAAACAACTACCTTATATTTACCACCTAATGCTTTATCAATTTGCTTATCATTGGCATCATCACCAGTAATCTTGATAAAAGATTTGTTATCAAATGTAATGGTCTTTTGCGTTACATTAATATCCGTCTTGATATTGAAATCACGACATAATACTTCAATCATATGAAGATAGATAGTATTCCAGGCTGATTCAGCAGTTAGGCCGAAATAGAGACATTTGGTGGCTGGAGCTTCCAGACAATATTTGATAAGCATGACAGCGACGGTCCAGGTCTTACCGGAACGTCTAGCTACGAAGAGAGCTTTGCGTCTGGATTCATCATTAATAAAATCTTTTTGTTTATCAAAACAAGCTTCCAGCAGATTTGGTAGGCTTTGACGTCTTTGCTTTTCTTTGATAAGAGCTTCGATTTTATTAGCCATTTTTAATTGCTCTAGTACTTGGAGAAACATCCATAGCTCTATTGTAGGCTTCAGTCGCTGGAAAAAGAGTAGGCCCAGTTAATGGTAATAATCTATCAGTTAGTCCATTACACTTAATACAAACTGGATTATCTTCTTCTTTATTAATCAATTCTTCAAAGACAAATTGACATTGTTGGCATTGGAAATCTAAAAGCATTATGGTGAACCTTTAGTTGGCAATCCTAAGTTGACGGTGGCGACATCAACACGATGCTGGCAGAAATTATAAATTACTGCTACCGTGCCTATCACTCCTGCATAGGATGGTCCGTCAAGCTTTCCCATAAATAAAGCTACCGTGCTACAAACGAGGATTAGCAAGCTGAGTGTCGCCTTACGAGATTGCAACAGTCCATTGATTCCAGAAAGTATATTCATTTGCTTTTGATTTTCTCCGCTTCAGCCAAGATAGCGGCTTCAAGTTCTTCGTTAGATAATGTCTTAGTATCGATAATCTTTTCCTTTTCATCAATACGCCAGTCTCTCCTAACCACTACCATAGTCTTCATACATTCTAAAAGCTTATCTATGTCTTGTTTAGTTAGGCCATCATCAGAGTCTTGTTGAATTTTTAATTGAGATATTTCCAATTCAATGATGGAAATGCCCTCTCTCAGTAATTTATCTATGGTATCATGATCACTCATGGCACTCCAATAATCTCTTATTAGTTATGAAGAATGGATCATAAGCCACATTATAAGGTTGTTTATAAGTAATTGTATTATCTTCCATTTCTAATTTACCTAATAGATGTGTAATTATCATTAGTTCTTTCTTTGGATTAATAGCTGTTAATAGAGCTTCATCTAATCTTTCAGACCTAAATATATTCTTAATATATTCATAATGTAATACTAATTGATTATTTACATGTTCATAGATTACATATCCCATAATTTGATCTGGTTCTTCTGGAAAACATGCAATTAGAATATTAGCAGTATCTAATAGATAAGAGATAATATCAGATTGAGGTTTGAAATATAGATTATGAGGCACATATCTCATAGAGGAATATTTGCGATAAGATTGCAAGAAGGAGTTAAAGATGAAGTTTTCATCTTCTTGTGTCGCTTCTCTGAGTATGTATGAAATCATTTGATTTTCTCCAGCATATCGGTAGGAGTTTGCCAATCTGGATATTCTCTTTTTATTTTGTTATGTTCATCTAAGGCGGCCTGCATTTCCACGGTAATGAGTGCTTGCACATCATCTTCCATTCTTTGTAGGCGATTTATTCTAATCTTATAATTCTTAGCTTTAATAGCTTCTAAATCAGCGGCTTGTTCTTTTTCTATTTGAAGACGTTGTGTTTTATAATCGTCTCGTTTATCACATAGTATAGCAATTATCTTTGGATTCATGGTTTCTTTCCTTTTGGTTGTGTGTCTCCGGTTATTCAATATTAAATATATCTTATCTACGAAAATATTGCCAGCTCTTGCTGATCCCCTACTAGTGCTTAAGATAGGCAGATCGATCAACAAAAATGTTTAAACAATAAAACATTTTTATACATGATGTTATAAACATGTTCAAGTGTATGCGTGAGCAAATGTTTAAACATTGTTTATACATGTTTTTGGAGCGTAGCTCCTTGTTTAAACATTGTTTATACATGTTCCGGGCGAAGCCCTTGTTTAGATCATGTTTACGTAAGTAACTATAAGAGGAGATAATATGATAATACCAGCTGTTGTTAGACTAGATGATCGTATGGATAAATTAAAGAGATCACTATATTGTAATTGTTGTGGTGAAAAATTAGAGAAAGGGGAATTAGTTTTCTATAGCAAATCAGCTGGCCATAAATATTGGCATACTAAACCTTTAGAGTCCGGAGTAGAGTGCTATAAGACAGCCTGGAAGGCCCCCGGAACTCCATATGATATTAGACAGAAAATGGCTATTGGTTATTCAGTAGCCAAAAAGACAGAAACTAATCCTGAATTAGAAACGATTCCTGAAACAACTGACCCACGCCGATTATAATTGGAGATAAATTATGAATGAAGATAAGAAAACTATTTACGTATTAGTTCCATTAGAAGTAACCATAACTGATGGAGGAGTGCATCCAATTCATCATAGGACTCCAAAAAGCTATGAGATTGAAAATATGATTCGAGCTGGCCATTCATTTAAAACTGAACAAGAAGCCATCAATCGATTAAACAATAAACCAAGTAATTCACTTCGTTTACGTTTTGCCGATGCCAAATTAATGTCCAATCTGTATCCAAATAATACCTGTAAAGCTTGTAATAGAAAATTAGGTGCCGGTTTGATTAGGTATCATAAAGAAATTGGCGGCCTCCATGAAGAGTGCTGGCTGACAAAATAAATATCACTATGGTAGCGAAATCTACTACACTGATGACATATAGTTATATGAGTCATCAAGCTAATACGCCTTACAAAGTGAATCCGGAAGCGTCAGATTACCATCGAGTATTAGGCAAGAAAGCCTATGGAAGCGATATCGACATGTTTGAATACACCTACAACCAAGACGGCACCATTAAACCCATTGCCTTATTTGATTATAAATATCCCGGCAAACAATTAGGTGATAACTATTCTCCTATCCAATTGCGGATTACTATTGCTGATAAGTTAAACTTGCCCTTCTTTGTGGCCGTCACTTATTTGGATGACAAGTATCCAGTTAAGATGTATTATATTATTCCAATTAATAATAATGCTAAGAATTATTTTAAGCGATGTGAGTTATCTAGTGATGGTCATTGGTTTAGTTTGCGAGCCTTTAGTAAGTTACAGCATGCTTTAAGGGGACACAAGTGGAATCCTGAGGAAGAGATTAACGACAAAAATGGTGAGGCTTGTGGATTACCAGTTTTTGCTAAATTGAAAGATTTAAGCAATGAAGTTAAACAATATCCATTGCCTTTATTGGATTTCTAATGGCCACTAAACATAATTGGCAAGTTTATTATCTAATTGGCCCATTATCAGGCAAGTTATTTACCAAGATGCAAATTCTATTGCAATATTGCAACGAAGCGCAACGTTATGAAGCACTATATAATTTACTCAAAATGATGAAAGAAGAAACGGAACAAAAATGAATAGAATAGATCCAGTAATTATTACCGTCTACTATGTTGATGGTGTGGCAGATCATTCAGAAATTAATTATATACCACGAGATGGTTTAAAAATTATAAATGATGGCATTAATGCTTCTAATCCAAAACAATTAGATGCATCATTTCCAGATACTTGTGTTATTGAATACAGATTTAATCCGAATACAGGAGAGATGACTTATCAACTAATTACTACCGTAGATGATAGAAAGAGTTTAAACTAAAATGACCAATCCAAAACCAAAGACCGCTATAGACGCATGGCATAACGAAGTTGAGAAATACAACAAACACTTTCCAGAAGGCAGCAAACTGTATCTGCAAGACGTGATCGAAGAATTGGACCAACGTTTGCGCCAATTGGAAGACAGAAAGACACCATTTGATGCCATTGAGGCCATCAAACACAATAGACTGGACCAATTGGAAGAGGTCGCGGAACCGCCTAGTCCAGATTTGAGCGAAGTCATTACACTTATGAAAGGTTTTTTGAAAGAATATGAAAAACCAGCTTGGTGGAGAAGTGATCAACAATGGCATGCAATGAGAGAAGCCATTGCCATTTTAGAGCGCGCCAAGAAAGATGGTGGCAAATGAACTCAGACGTGAGCGAAGCCATTAGCATTTTGCAACAATGCATCGAATCTCGCAGGCTTATTAGTGTTCAATATGAACACGGAGTGACTGATATGTGTAGAAAAGTCATTGCCATTTTAGAGCGCGCCCAGGAAAAATAATGCGGGAACAGAAATGATTTAAATTGACACCTACCACGCCGATGCTTACGTTGTACGTTGTAAGTTGGAGGCAATGATGAAATGTATTTGTGGTCAAAAAATGACGGCTGTAGATCGATCGACATTTAGTAGATCTGATTTAGGTGGTAAATATAATTGTGAATGTGGATGGCATATGAGATGGAATAGCAAAGCTCACCATGCCACGTGGACATATGAGAAAGGTATTATTATAGCTACAATGCGTAATAATGATGAGCCGCGTTTCTGTCAAGAAGGTTATAAGATATGGGCTGCTGATAATAGTATTAAGCTGGCAAGAGTTAATACAGCAACAGAAGTGTTTGCATCACCTATTGGACAACAGGTGTTAGCGTTCATTCAAAGAATGAATAATCTGAAAGCATTTTGGTGATGCGCGCCAAGAAAGAAACGGAACAGAAATGAGTTTTATATGAACGAAAAAAGTAGAGAAAAAATCACTGGAGATACTTATGAAAAAGTAATTCTCTTAATTGAAAATAATTTTGATAATTCCAAAGATGATGGCGAGGCCTGTCTTCATATGTTGGCACTGATAATGGTACAAATCATTCATTCGAAAAGTGGTGATTTCAAAACTGAAAAAAATAATATTGATGGTTTAGCTAGATTAATGAAAGATACACTTAATGGATTTTATTCTAAACAATGATCTGAAAGCATTTTGGTGATGCGCGTCAAGAAAGAAACGGAACAGAAATGATCACGCTAAGTAATGAAAACGTGACGACTGTAAAATCGTTGTCAGCTGATCTGCGTGCGATAGCAAGAGAACTGCCCAGGAGCTGGATCAAAAGGAGTGACACTATTGATTGCTGGGAGATTTCAGATCATTTATGGTGGTTCAAGTTCTGGATTGAAGAATGTCCCATGGCCTCTTTGGAAGAAGCGGCAAGAATATATCGAATGAAGGCGTTTATATGAGCAGTACCGACCGAATCTTATTATGTCCAAAATGTGGAAAAGAGATGGTGAAACATCTAGCTTATCTCACATTGCAGGTGTGTCCAGAATGGTTTAAAATTAACGACAAGTGTAGAACTGCATACGGACAAGATCAACACGATTTACAATATAAATGGATGATCGATGATGTGGAATATACGGATGAAGAAGTGGAACGATATCGAAAACTAAGGGTATTTATATGAAACAAACAATCATGGATCAAATTGATAAAATACTCACCACCTTGTTTAAAATGATTGCCAATGAATGCGAAGATGATGAAGAATATATCGCCACTCTAAAAATAACCAAACAATTAATCAATCAATCCATTGATACTATTATTAATGAGACCAAAACAGACAAGAATATGAATTAAAATGAAATGGCGCCAATAAAGAAATGGAATAGAAGTGACTGAATTAAAATGGAATGAAGAACTAATGGAAAATGGTCAAATAAAAGTATGGAAGATTTTTAACTGCAAGGGATGTGGTAAAGAATTTACTCTTAAAGGTCGAGCACAATACAACTTAGAGCATCCAGAAGATTTAACTTATAAACTCAAAGAATATTGCGAGTTTGAATGTGTTGATATTTGGACAAAAGAATGAGTTGTCAACATCAAAATAATGGAATTTGTTCAGTTTGTATGCAAGGCATCCAACAACAAAATATGGCGCAACAAGCTCAATTAAATCCAACCGCATATTATTCTATTGGTCAATCCGCCATTCTCTCTCAACAAATGGCACGTCAAGCTCCATTTCCTTTTGATGAAGACTATGAACTTTTCAAGAGATATGCTCATCTAACTGATGGAGAGTTATTAAACAAATATGCGGAGGAACAAACCGCTGCCAAACAAGAGATGGAAAAAGAAATTCTACAAATGCAACAACAGTATGAAAAAGAAAGAAATCAACATAAAGATACCTTCTGGAACTGGTGTAAAAAATATCGTCAAAATCTAACTGAAGAAAGATTCGAGAAATCCCTGAAGGCATTCCTATGAAAGCACCTGTTAGTGTCTGTATTATCTCTAGAGATGATCCACATCTGGAACAATGTATTAAATCATTCCAAGATTATGTGGAAGAGATTTGTGTAGCCATTACATCAGATACTGACAAAGCTACTGAAGAAGTATGTCAACGTTTAGGTGTTAAATATGAAGTTTTTACTGATTGCAATAAAGATGATAAAATCATTGATTTCTCCATGGCTCGTAATAAGAGCATCTCTTTAGCCACACAACCCTGGATTTGTTGGATTGATTCCGATGATGTGGTTGTTGGTATGGAAAACCTATCTAAACTATGTGCTACCTTCAATACTCAGCGCAAAGATTTAGATGCTGTCTGTTTCTTATTCCCTTATGAATACTCTTACGATAGTAATGGTAATATTACTTGTCGTCAATTTAGAGAGCGCTTGGCCTATGGCAAAGATAACTTCCAATTCATTGGCGCCGTCCACGAAGTATTAGTTCCTAAAACCGGTGTCAGAAGCCAGCAAATCCAAAATGAAGATATTACTTTCAAACATCAAAGACAATATAATCCAAAACCACAAGACCCAGGTCGTAACCTGAGGATTCTGCAGAACTATTTCAACAACGGCGGCAATGATCCCCGTCATATGTATTATATTGGTCTGGAATATTCCAATCATGGCGACTGGCCAAATGCTATCAAATATTTGACTGAATATGTTGGTAAATCAGGTTGGAACGATGAAAAAGCCATGGCCTATATGAAATTGGTCGATATCAGTCAATTGACCGGTAAATTTCAAGAAGGTCTAGATTATGCTTTTGAGCTATTGAAATTGAAACATAACTGGCATGAAAGTTATTATGCTTTATGTAGAATGTATTATTTATTAGGCCAATGGGAGCAAGCTGTTTATTATGGTAAGTTGGCTTTAGAGACGCCGCCAACACAGACTTTATTATTTGTTAATACATCAGATAGATTTGAAATACATAATTATCTCAATGTGGCCCTTAATCATATAGGTGATGTAGCTGGTGCTTATCAGAGTGTATTAGATGGATTGCAAGGTATTCCAAATCATCCACAATTACTCAACAATAAACCAATCTATGAGAAACATTTAGGTATACAAGTTGCTCAGGAAGAGATAATTGGCGATGCTATTTATCCAGCCATTGTTTTCGTGACAGGGATTGGTCCAGAGCCTTGGTCCCCGGAGACTGTTAAGCAAACTGGCATTGGCGGCTCGGAAATGATGCTGATCAATCAAGCCAAAAACTTAGCAGCCCTGGGACACAAGGTTGTTGTCTATGCCGCTTGTGATGGCACTTTTGACAATGTGGAATATCGTCATTTCACTAAATTCAAAAACATTAACTGCGATGTGCTCATCGTCTCTCGCTACACTCAATTTTTAGGCGATGATTATAATGTCACCGCCAAATTAAAACTGCTCTGGATCCATGATATCATGGCCATTCAAGCCACTAATGAATTGTTATTGAAAGCCGATAAAATACTCTGTCTGACTAACTGGCATAAAGATTTCTTCGTCAAACATCATAATGTGCATCCTGAGCAAGTAATAGTAACTCGTAATGGTATTGATTTAACTAGATTCCATAAACATCTATTGTCTGATATTATGAATAAAGAAGAAAATATTGTAGTTAGAAATCAATATAAATGTGTTAACAGCTCTTCTCCTGACAGAAGTTGGCCGGTTTTGTTAGAGATTTGGCCAAAGATTCGAGCCAAAGTACCTCAGGCAGAGCTGCACCTATATTATGGTTTTAATAATTGGAAGATTATGGCAGCTGGCAATCCATTGCAGATGGAATTAATTGCTCGTTTAGAGGAACAGATTAAGGTAACGGAAGGTGTGGTCTATCATGATCGAGTCAGTCAAGAGGAATTGGCCAGAGAGTTTCTCAGTGCAGGAGTATGGTTGCATCCAACCTGGTTCACCGAGACTTCTTGTATCACTGCCATGGAAGCGCGCATGGCAGGACTTCACATTGTCACCAGTAAACTCGCAGCTCTTCTCGAAACTGTTGGTTCATATCAAAATGCAACTCTCATCGAAGGCGATTGGACAAATCCTATTTATCAAAGTCAGTTTATCGATGCCGCCATCACCGCCTTAAATAATCCAAACCATAGTAGTGATGGTGTCATGTTTGGCCTGTTAGAATTAGCCCAGAATTGGCATGATATGTGTAACAAACTGATTAAAC
>ERZ1292642.223-Hain-H14-01um-R1-223-length-39253-cov-6_pt1 | contig 39253 bp, 59 predicted proteins | sample MGYA00564403_ERZ1292642 | MGnify/ENA primary metagenome ERZ1292642 (study PRJEB36523, sample SAMEA6512643) | groundwater metagenome | collected 2019-01-09 | study: AquaDiva: Metagenomics assemblies of 32 groundwater samples
GCGGCAGGCGCCATTAACTTAGTCTCTACTTCAGCTCGTGCCGGCGGCGTCCTGTACGAAAACGGCACAGCGAACACGGCGACATGCGGCTTCAACCTCACATGGACCGCTTCACAGGATCAGTTGACTGTGGTGCAGGACATCGGTGCAGCAGAAACAGCTGGCGCTACTCTTTCGCAGATCAATACAGTCAGCGGCGTACCCACCGATGTAAATTATGTAGGGCTGTTCTCGGATGTGGAACCAAGCCCCGCCATCACGATCACGAACGAACAACTAGCCTTGGCGGGCCAAATCAATGCCGCAGGAAATGGTGGAGGAGAATTCGTAACGGAGACGGGTGTTGCGGGCTCGGCGCAATCCTGCGCGAACATTGCATGCACGGCGACCGTAGGAACGGCCATCGGCGTCAGGGGTGGCCTCGAAATGGGTGCGACAGGGCACATTATCACAGAGGCGGATGACTTTAAGGCCGTAGCGCCTGTATACACCACTGGCTCAACAGCACCAACGCTCACAAACGGGCTGTTAGTAGGGGATATGGACGCTGGACTTGGCCTGTGGGCGTCGGACGGGATTCATGTGCTTTCACAGACCAGCCCCGGCAAGGGAATCGTGGTGGACGGCGGAGGGATTTACGGCAATGCGCTGTTCTGCGGCGTGCTGAACACCACGTCCTGCGTGCTTACAGGCTACGGCTCGACGAGCGGGACGGCGACGTTGACATGGCCTGCCGTGGCGGGGACGATCACAAATCCCATCGCTTTCACAAATAATGTTAACACTCCGGGCATGACCATCGCTCCGACCACAAACAATGTCGTCGGCCTGGTCGTTAAAGGAACTTCTGGAACTGGCACCCCTTACGTGGTCAATTTCACTCAAGCAGGAGGTACGACTCTTTTTAATCTTGACCCATTTGGGGATGCGAACGTAGCCGGTCAAATGGCGGCGAACGCTTATTATTCTTCGCTCGCGCTCTTAATCTCAAATACCCCACCAAGCATCGTTGCGGCTGGATGCGGTGGGAGCGGGGCATCTATCATTTCACAATTAAATGCTACAGCCGCGTTCAAGGTTGGGGTAGGGACGGGCAATACAGGTACATGCACTATCACAATGCCTGCTGCGGCTACCGACTGGATTTGCTCCGCAACGGACATCACCACGACAAGCACGACCGTCTCGCAAACGAAATCGGTGCCTACTGCAGGTCACCTGACCACAGAGATCACCCTGCAAAACTATACGGACATTTCCGGTACGCACGCTTGGGTTGACAACGACGTAATCGCTGTAAGCTGTATGGGAGAGTAGCTGCAAGCCGCACATTGAGGAACGGAGACAAGGGGCCAACAATGGGGGACCGGGATGGACGAGCGGGTGCGAGAGAAATTCGCCAAGATCAGCGACCTGCAAAGGCAGCTCGAAGTCATCGAGGCCCGCTCGGATGAACTGGAGAACTTGACAAATGATCGGGCGCTCGCCGAGGGACGCCGCCTGCATCTGCGGCAGCGCATGAACGAACTGGCCGACACAGCAAGGATACTGCGGGACGAAATCGAGAAGCTGAAAAATCCGTGACCATCAAGGAAATTCTCGAAGCGGTTGCGGTTGTCTTTACGCTTGGTGTAACTTACGCCACAATGCGGAATCAGGTCCAGCAGGCGCGGGCCGACGTGAATGGGCTGGGCCGCAAATATGGGCGCTTAGTATCACTTCTAATTCTTTGGGCTGATACACAGGAAAAAAGGGAGCAACTCGCAAAGGCCACAGAGCCATCTTGGGGAAATTAATGGAAGTTCAGGACAGCGAATTCTCCGTGATATTTTTTTGCAGCCTCATCATAGGAATGCGCTGCATCTTCTGGAGTGAGAAAATATCCCAAATGTATTCGTCTCTTATTTACGGAGATTCTAGAGACCCATTGCTTCCGATCTTTATAGAATGTGACTCCCCGGTAGCCACTCGTATTATCGGGTCTCTGGCGTCGATTGCACATATTTTGAGAGTTGGTCCCTTTGCGAATATTTGCTCTGCGATTATCCAGAGTTTCGTGAGATATATGATCGGGGAATTCTCCAATTTCACAATCCAGAAGCTCTCGCGCCATGTGGATCATAGTCAAACGACCATTCACCCGAAGACTTCTGCGAGCATAAAAACTTTCAGTTTCAGGACTCCACCACGCGAACCAATTCCATTGGTTGAGCCATTCATAATCAGACGCGTCTACAATGGCATTTTGCCCTTGTGTAAGAGGGATCAAACGATAGGATGTATCACTTGGCTGCGCAACAGAATGGCGTTTAACTGGATAACGCTTTCTGGGCATCGGTCCTCCCTAAAGGACTGTAGCTGCGCAGCCATTTTAGCTTAAGGAGGGTTGCTTTGCCTTTCCTTTTTTCGATTCTCGTGATGGTGATTGTGATGGGGCTCCTGTACTGGATCGTGACGCTTCTGCCGCTGCCGGAGCCGTTCAAGCAGATCGCAACTGTTATAGTAATCGTGATTTGCCTGCTCTATGTCCTGAGTCTCTTGTTCGGATATGCGCCGCCGTTTCCAGTTCTGGTTCGGCACTACTGAGATGGAACATCTGTCCTTCGGTACAGATTGCCAGAATCTCCGCAATTCCTGAAACTGTAGCCATACTTTTTCAGGGGGAGAGGGAGACAAATGTTGGCAGCCATCACGAACGTGCAGCGGTTTGATTGGACCGATTGGATGCGCGGTGTTTTCGGCGCTCTTATTAGCGGTGGTGCCGGGAGCGTGGCATCCGGCTTTGCCGCCAATCTTGCCGATCCAGCCCACGACATCAACATTTTCCGGGTGATGTGGATGACTTTTATCGTCAGCGGCGTCGTGTCGCTCGCCAAGTATCTTCAAACCAGTCCCGTGCCAGACTTAAAACCAGAGGCACCAAAGTAGGGGGCACCGTGGGACCGTTGGCGATGGGTCTGCTCTGCTTTCTTGGCGGGATGCTGGTAATGGCTGTTTCGCTCGGAGCGTGGGATACCTGAAATGCCTTGGACCTACGTTCAAACCAGCGGTGCGATGATTGGACCCGCGGGCAGGCTTGTCGGCGTGGGATACAGCGGCGCTGGGGCTGGCAAAAACTCTCCTGAGATGGAATCCGTCCACAACGTCGGCCCCATACCGTGCGGCGAGTACACGATGGGCGAACCTGTCAACAGCCACGTCCACGGACCCTACGCGATCCCGCTCCATCCCGACATCGAAAACGAAATGTTCGGCAGAGACGCTTTCATGTGCCACGGCGATTCATTGGTCGATCCAGGGAACGCTTCAGAGGGCTGTATTATTCAGGCCCGCGAAGTGCGGGTTGCCATGTGGGAAAGTTCCGATCACCGATTGCAAGTCGTCAAGGAATTGGTCCTTACAGCCTGATCTTACCGAACGCCGCAGACCACCACGCGAGAGCCAATCCCACAGGCGTTCACAGGGGCGGGGAACTGACGGACGCGCCCTCCCTTCTCAAATCTTTCAGAGGGCCTGCACCCCGCGGCGAGACCCTCTGACTTACAGCCGTTTCCCGGCCTTCAAGTTCTACGGCTGCAAAGTTTGTCGTGCGCCGTTGGGTTCGGAGGGATTCCGTCTTGGGCGGCGCACGTCTCCCCCTCCCGAGGGGGAAACTCTAGGCCGCTGGTGCTGCTGGCGCGGCTGGAACTGACGGACTCGCTGGAATCGCATTGAGGAAGTCCACAATTTTGCTGATATAGTTCGATACCGTTGCGCCGTCCGATGCTTTGCCGGCAGCCGCGAACGCCTGTGCGATGACAGGTTGCAGGATTGTGGTGGCCTCGGCCAACTTCTGAACGCCTGTTCCTGTCTGTTGGCCCATCGCTGCGAACTTCTGCTCAATCGAACTCACAACACCGACCGTCGTGGCGAAAATGGCACCAATGGCAGGATCAAGAGCCGAGATGGAACCTTCCGCAGCCTGCGCGATGGTGATGCCCTCTTTTACGATTGGGTCCAGCTTTTGCAGACCGACCTTGAAATCATGGCCCACGTCCTCAAGAAACGTCACGAATTTGCTGCTCATTCGGTGTGATCTCCCTCAGTTTGAATTTGTGGTGCCGCCGCTAGCAACTCGGCCAATCGGTTTGTTTCTTCTACGACTTCATCTTCGGTCCAGAAATGTTCATCTCGGTCAAGGTGATTAAATTCGGGGTATTTCGCACGGAATTGCTTCTGGTACTCTGGAAGATTGTCTGGATCATAACTCGCGTCTCCGCTGTGGGCGCAATCGAATCCGAACCAATATCCCTGCCCATCTTTATGCTCCGTGCATGGTTCCATTTTGGCAAAAGTCAATCCTCCGTGAACATGAACGTCCACATCGGTGTAGTCTTTCCCATGCAAGGGATGACTCGGAGGCACGCGGGTATATCCGCACCGATGTCCTCCTTCGCGGGCCTGAACTACGGCGCATGAAAGCCCTGCGTGCTTCCACTCGCGTTCAACTTTGTAAGGCTTCACTGGCAAGCACATAATTTCCCTCCTAAAAGATTCTCAACACTCTGCCTGCCACGGATGCGGCAAAAAGAATACCAGCTTTCACCTTGCTGGCAGGGGCTAAAATCAGCTTTTCGTAATGCGCTGCCACGTTTTTGCCACTCTCTGAGATGGCTGCGAGATTGGCGGTCACCTCCTGCGCGTTCTGAATTGTCTCCGTCAAGTGCGGGTCCGACGCCCGCGTCGTTAGGGCATCGAGAAGCGGCGGTACTTTTTCAAGAGCCAGATCGCCGCTGTCAACCAGACGTTTTCCGCTGTCAGATAAGCTTTCCACAGCCGCATCCGTAGAATCAAGAACCTTAGCTGCCTTCGGGAACATTGTTCCGGTGACGGCGGCAAAGACGGCATCAGTATCGTTCGCAAGCTTGGCATAGTACCTCTCTTGATCGTCAAAGGCTGAACGCTCTTTAGCGAGAACCTGGCTGCTCGTAACTGCCACTGCGTTCCAGTTGGCCTCAAGCTGCTGCGTCGGTCTCACCAGCCCTTCCACCTGCCCTGCTACCGCATCCAGCCTCAACCGGGCCTCTCGCAGCAAGAGAGCGGCTTCTAGGCAGGCGGCGGAGGCGGAAAGCGCCAGAATCGCCCACAGAGCCGTTTTAACGAACGATTCGATCCGTAGGACCAATTTTGCCCCTTAAGCGTACCCCGCACACCGCAAACGCCAAGAATGGCCTATCTGGTGCCCTTCTCAACCAGCTTTGGCCCTCTTTCCCGCTTGGCCCTGCATCTCAATTCTTGATGGACCCTTGCGATGGCGTCTGACCAGTGCCGATACTCTGGCAATTCAGGCATCGGGCCGGGGATCGCCACGTACCAGTAGTGCCCGCGCTTGACCACTTTTAGCTTCACCCCAGCGTGCCGCCCAGCGCGAGGAAGGCCAGCAGTAAAGTGGGTTTCATGGGCTACCTTTCACTTGCTTTCAGAATTGAAAAGCCTTTTGCCAATCGAAACGGAATCCTGCCATGCGTTTGTGACCAAACATCTTGCTCGGGATATTGCGATCTTCCGCCGCGAAGCTCAGTGCTCGCCTTGATCGTACAAACGCAAGTAACTAAACCTTCTTCTTGGCAACGGTGGCAGTTCCAGTCTGATCTCTGCCCAGCCGCTTGCAAGTCGCGCAAAAGCGACGGGTGTCCAAATACTCCATTCGCAATCGCCTGCCGCAATAGGCGCACCATCCGAGCAGCCATAATCCTTTGGTGGGCATATCTCACCTCCAGCACCCCGCGAGCGCGAGGAAGGCCAGCAGTAAAGTGGGTTTCATGGTTTCACCTCATCATAGGTTGCTGCAAACACGTCCGGCTTACAGGGATACAGCTCGCCCTTCACACCCTGAATAAGCCAATCGTCTTGTTCGCCGAGCATACGGCCCTCGGAGGTGAAGACATGGATGCTGGAAGGCAGAAAGATTATTTTGCCAGCCTCGTAAGCCGAGGCGACCCAATCTGGCAATTCGGACCAATGCTTTTTAGCGCAAAGAATCAATTCCGATATGAGCGCGGCTTTAACCTCGACAGGTCGCTTTCTAAACGTGGGCATTGTTCCTCACTTTCTGGCACCCCGCGAGCGCGAGGAAGGCGAATAGCAAGGCGTGTCTCATGGCTTGCCCGGAAAGTGGTCAATTCTTTCCGTGAGAATTCCTTCATACTGAATCATCACGTCAAACTGCCTGCGGAGTCGCCCTTGCTCATCCGTTGGCAGCGAGCCAAACAGCTTTGAGCCGCCGATAAAGATGCCGAGCTTCTCGCGTTTGTCGGCAAGCTCTTTCAGTTCATTGACTACTCGCTCTTCATGTGGCTGCATTTTTCTCTCCTTGTGGTCCGCTTCCGGCCATGCACACCGTCCGCATAGTCCTGGGTTAGCGATCCAGTGCTTGAATCTGTCGCAAGTTTGTTCTGCCCGTCCGGTGCTCATCGTCCACCCCTCCCCAGCACGGCGAGGAAGAGAGCAGCATATCTCATGGCTTCCCTCTCTTGACACGAAAACACTTGCCATTCTCGCATCCGTAAAATGCAAGCGATTCGACATCATTTGAAATTCTAATGACGTAACATGATCCGGTGGTCATGTACTGACAAAGAATCCGCCGATCCTCTCGAAGAAGGTGGTCAACATAGAGAATTGGAATCCACGGCGTTAGCCCGACCAGCACGGCGAGGAAGAGCAGGAGACGGGGGATCATCGGCGTAGCCTCCGAATCAGTTTATCGAACGCTTCTATGAGATTCTTTTCCTGTTCAGCTAGCTTGCCGTCGCCATAGCCAAGCCAGTAAACGAATCCAATCGCCACGATGCAGCACAGGATGGGAAGCGGGATGGTCATCCAAGTCCCTCCAATGAAGATTCGATGAATTGGCGAAGTATCTTCAGCATCTCGTCAGTCGAGACGGCTGGATAGCGGTGCCCAATTACATCGGTTGTGCAAAAATCACGCTCTCGATTGCGCCTCTGAATCTCAGACACGGCAGCCCGAATCGCAGTCTCTATCGCTGGCGGGCACAAGATGGGAATGGATTTGGTCATCGGCTGGCCTTGTTCTTCTTCCTCGTGACATGGCCCGCTTGTGCAGCAAGGGAGCGGTACATCTCGTCGCGGTATGGGCACTCGAAGTCGCATTCCTCACTGCCCGCCTTGCCGCAGCCGACCATTTTGTGCGTTCTGCCGTCGAACATAATTCCACAGTCGAAATATTCGTCTTCATCATCGCAAACGTCAAAGTCTTCGTCATCAAAGCCGTAGAACTCGTCGCTCATTGGCTTTTCCTTTCTTGCAGCCCGGTCGAGCTTGGACATTCCAATTCTTTGTGTCGCTTACCGCAGGCACCGCACTTCGGCTCCTTCGGTTTACCCTGAACGTCGCTCGGTGGCGCTGCCGCTACAGCCCAGTCTGCGGGGATGCGGGCGCGAATTTTACCAGCAATTTCCTCTCCGCTTACAACAGGGCCGTGACCAAAACCAATTGCAAATTCAGCGGCTACAATATCCATCATCACCGCGCACTCGGCACGGATTTCGGTGTCGCGGGCTTCGATCATCTTCAGCCAGGTTTCTGTGTGGCTATGAAGAAGTTTCACGTAAAATGTTCCTGCGCTACTGGTCATTTGTCTACCTCCTGGCCACGGTCTTGCAGGGCTGCAATTGGTGTCGTGCAATCGGGACACGGTTTTGAACACTCCATGTGTGGCTCTTTCCAGCGAATGCAACCTGCACCGTTGCAAGTCGGGCATTCGAGCGGCAGCATACGAATGTTATTCGCGGCGATTGAAGAGGCTAACTGCATGGCGTTATTTCCTGCACGGTAGGCTCGATAAGCCTCTACCGCGCAACGGTCACGCATCCTAATTGCTGCTTTTTGCGCTCCCTCCCTTCGCGCCGCCGCCTCGACCCTCGCAAGGGCTGGCCGGTTGGTGGAGATGGCGAGAATGGCCTCGTAAATATCCTTGGCTGTGTCCTGTATCGACACGCGCTTCTTCAAGGCAACCTCAGCCGCCTCCCGCAACAGCGCGACTCTCTCCGCAGCCAATTCGGACTCCGTGTAGGTGCGCTCGCTCATGGCTTATCCCTTTCCGGCTCGCTCCTCAATCCAAATCCAGCACGGACCTAAGGTCGGGGCGGCTTTCTGGCAACGGACCATGAAATTAAACTTTCGCCCAGAAGCGGAAATGTCCTTCAATGTTCATTCTGCGGTCGCTCATTTCTCTGTCGCCTTCCTCAATGCTCCGATGTAAGAGATCGCTTTACGCGCGTCTTCCTTCCATCGTGAATATCGTTTCGCGGCATCGTTATTGTCGTGATCGTATGGCCGGGACCGTTGCTCTATTTCGGCGCGCAGCAGGCTATCTTGAGCGTTCCCAAAATCGCGCCGAAGTACACCTTCGATATATTCCAAAATGTCGCTCACGTCCCGCTCCTTCCCGGCCCGCGCATTATCTTGATTTGCCAACTTCACTCTTATTAAGAGGGCGCAGTTCTTCCTCTGACCATCCGTTTGAAGAGCTACCCTCGGGCCAATAATACCAACGACTCCGCGATGAATCCTTTGCCTCTTGTAAATTCCTGCTGCCAATCTTCGCTAGAGAACCCGTACTTTTTATAACGACAACTTGCCCGATCTTAAACTTCGGCCTCGCTTTCATTCGTCGATCCTTCCCGGCCCGGAAGAGGGCTGCGGTGTGCCACGAGGCCACTTAGTCTCACGGTCTAAGTGTTCATTCGGCTTTCGACAAAGTAAAGCGCCTTTAATTGTCAGCCAGAAAACATAATCTCCGCCTGTGATTTCACTGCGCTCACCACGCACCGCGTTACCTTCCGAAACCATTGTCATCCACTCGGCATAGTCATCGTGCGTCGGACCAGCAACGAAATGGTTTCGATAGGAAGTATGCTGCTTGTTTGGAAGGCCGAGAGCATGTCGGCCAAGTTCAATCTGATTGTCTGTCACCGGACTCCTTCCCTTCCTTCGTCTGCGAGCTTCCCAGTGCGTTGGTGGCCAGACGAAAACGCCGTGAATCTGCCTTTGTCACCACCATCTCCAAGCACCCATGCCCATTGTCGTCACCTCTCAGGAACGCATCCCGCCTGCTCAATCTGTGAAGTAAAACGTGACATCTTCGAGGCTCCGCACCACCTGATACCGACCGCCAGCCTTTTCGAGTGCTATACCGAACTTCACCTGTTCAGGCGATAGCTTCCCTTTCGGACCCTTAATCTCAAATCCGTAAATCCAGCCTCCACAGACCGCGAATATGTCCGGCGAGCCAATAGCGCCAAACCTCATAAACCGGGACTTGCCCTTGTAGCTCGAAGTCATCGCGCCTGAGTTATTCCGCCAATGGAATATGCGCTTGATTCTCAGCCAGTCGAGCACTTGACGTTGAAGCTCTTTTTCAGTCATGCCTGTTTCTCGCTTCCCGCGAGCCGCCGGCGCTCTTTAGCCACTTCCTCGCGCACCAGGGCGGCAATTTCCGGTGCCAGCATCCGAATCAGATACCGCGCTGCGTCTGAGGTCAACGGCGAGCGGGAGTCCAGTTCCGCCTTGGCGAGCAATCGCTTTTCAATCTCTCGGAGATTCAGGCTCATAGCGCAGCTTCTTTCATTTCTTCACTCGCATCGAAAAGAGTTCGGCTGTCCGCCTTTGCCGCTTTCAGATTAGCGAGCGCCTGCAGGTAGTACGATTCCTTGAGTTCGATGCCGATGAACTTGCGCCCTTCTTTCACTGCCATATATCCCTCGCTACCAATTCCTGCAAACGGCGAGAGCACGACATCCCCAGGATTCGACCAGAGAATCAACCCACGGCGAATTACTTCCAGTTGTAATGGGCAGATGTGCCGCTCATCGTCATGCTCGCGGGCGGAAAGACGTTGCAGAGTATCGCTCGGATCAATGTCCATCCAGACCGGAGAGGCCCATTCCTGCCATTGGGATACCGGAAAGTCTCCCGCTGTATGCGCGACTCGTTCAGGATTGTCCCCGTGTTTCCGCATGGTCACAAGGTAATCAGGAATCCCTTGCCTGCTCATGCAAGAATCTTTTTTCAGTTGCTTGTGAAGCAAACCAATCGCCTTCGTGCGTTGCATTGCCGTAACGGGGTCTTTCCAGATGCATACTTCGGAATGGAAGATGAAGCCAGCTTTCTGGAAAATGCGTATCAGGTCGCCACGGAAATCCGCCACGCCGATATAGCCGTCGCGCTCTTTGGAGATCGGGAGATTCATGCAATGGAAACTCAGATTGCGCCCCGGCATCGTCACGCGGTACAGGTCGCTCGCCAGAAACCCGAAGTGCTCATAAAACTCCGAGTGGGTGCGGCAGTTGCCCATGTCTCGCATCGAATCCGAATACGTGTAAAGGCTGGCAAAGGGTGGGGAGAAAATAGAATAGTGAATTGAATCGCTGGGGAGCGTCTTTACGATGTCCACGCAATCGCCGCGGTACATAGTCCATCCGTGAATGGATTCCGATCGCCACGGCTGATCCGCTTTGGCTTTTGGCGTCTGCTTGATTTCCGCTTCATTGATTTCGTGCATGTTTTGAACCATCTCCTTTGCCATCGCCATCGCATCGGCTTCCTTGCGCTTAATGTTAGCGGTCACGGCGCCCTCATTGGAACTCGTCACGATATAGCAGTTCACTTCTCGCGTCTGCCCGAATCGCCACACGCGGCGAAGCGCCTGATAGAACTCCTCGTAGGAATCGGACAAGCCAAGAAATACCACGTTCGGACAATGCTGCCAGTTCATTCCCCAGCCGCAGATTGACGGCTTCGTGACAAGTACACGAACCTCGCCATTGGAAAAGGCCAGCATGCGAAACTCTTTTTCTTCGCGGGAATTGGAGCCGCGTATTTCCACAGCGCCAGGAATCTTTTGCACAGCTTCCAAAGATTCCACGTTCAAATTGCACCAAATTAGCCACGGCTCATTGGGCTTTGTCGCTACGATCCGCGCTACCTCATCAGCCCGGTCGCCAGTGCTGTGACTTCGCGCCTGCCGGCGCTCTTGCAACGTGGCTGCTGGCATGGCGAAGAGTCGGCCGTCGTCGGCCTTTGTTTGTTCGACGCTCAAATAGTGGACGTGCAATTCCGGCAGAAGAAATCCATCATCCGAATAGCCTAGATCAGATGGCTTGCGCATCATCACAGCCCAGGTGCAAACCCATCGCCAGAACTCTTCCCGCGCATGACGTTTCACGCGCCACTTGGACGTATCTCCCCCATCGTGTACAAAGAACGTGGAAAGCATTTCGGTGCGCGTGAGAGCGCCTAAGAACTCAGAGTGATTGCCAAGCTCCATGTAATCGTTCGGGGAGGGCGTGGCTGTGCACGCTAATCGAAACGGCGTCACGCGGAAAGCCTCGATTATCAGGTTGCGGAATGTGCCGTCAAACGACTTGAGAATACTGGATTCGTCCAGCACGATTCCGTTATAATCCGATGGCCGGAAGTGCCACAGCATCTCATAATTCGTGATCGTAATTTTCTCGTCTATGGCCTCCCGCGAATAAACGGCATGAATTCCGAACTTCTGTCCTTCGCGTACCGTCTGCTGTGCCACCGCCATCGGAGCTAGGATCAGCACCTTGCCGGGGATCTTGGCTGCAAACTCTAGCTGCATAATCGTCTTGCCGAGACCGCAGTCGCAAAAGATAGCAGCGCGGCCTTTGCGAAGCGCCCACTTGACAATATCTCGCTGAAACGGAAACAGATTCTTGTTCAGCATGCGCGGGTTGACGGCAATGCCGGCATCCTCAATGGCAATCCGCTTAGACGCTAGAAACTCCTGGTATGCGCTCAAAGCTCTCTCCTTTGCACCTACGGGCACTGAGGGCCAGCGGCGCGTCACTCAAATAGCCATGTTGGATGCTCTTTTTTGGCTCTAGCTTCTTTGATTCTTTCCATCGCCACACGCGTAGCCTCGGATGCGGTGCGAAAATATCCAACTACCAGAAATCCGCACAAGCCGTCCACCCAATATCCGACATCCGAAGACTTCAGTTCGTAATGCCGTCTCTTAAGCCATCGCTTTCTGCTTTCATGGTCTAAGTTCATGGCGGTTTCACCTTTGCCAGCGGCGCGTCACGCACCCACGACCCTTATTCCTCGACACTCGTGCTTCTTCAATGCAAGTCTCATGAACCAGTAGCCGCACGCTTTGCATTGGACTTCGCCCGGAACTGGTAAGGGAGCAGTTGGTTCTTCTCCTATTTTATTCTTGTAAGTACTTACTTCTTGATACGGTGTCACCACAGACGCCTTATTTGGCCTGAAGGTGTCACCACAGACGCCTTCCTGCACAGAAGGTGTCACCACAGACGCCTTATTGAAATATTTGTTGACTCGTATAGCATAGCGGCCTCTCCCGTTCGAGGGTGCTCCAAATATGTACGCCTTGTCTCGTAGACGAGCAAGAACCCGTTGCACCCAACGTTCCGACTTGCCGATGTGTTTAGCGAGAGTAAGGGCACAACCTCTCCAAACTCCTGATCTGTGATCCGCATTAATGAGAAGAACCGTGAAGACTCCATATTCCTCGAAAGTTATGCGCCCAGATTCAAGGTGCTCACGAATTGCGCGGCGAAGTTTGACGAAGCCTGATAAGGCCACGATAGCGGGCAACCCTTCTGGAATCGCTCAAGTGCAGTATCAGGCGGCTGCCCGCTAAGGAAGAAACCTGAACGCCTGCCCCAGAGCAAAATTCCAGCCCGCACTTTACTGCGAGTTCTTTGATAGTGCAACATGTTTTTTTCTTTTTCTACGGCGATTCTTGCGCCATGTTCCCCATGCCTTGCACGGTCGCAATTCTTCGGCCCGCGCTTCTTCGGCGCCCGAGCGCATCTCCCGGCGCAGCGTGAGGGCGTCTTGGCCGATCTCGCGCAGTAGGTGGGATTCGCGGAGAGTCATTTTCTGGCCCATTTCACGCGACACGATCCCCGGATACACTCGTGCGGTCCCTTATGGCCCTTCGGCAAGCCGCACTCGTGAGGGCTGGTCTTGGGGGTCTTGCTTCGAGCGCCACACGGAACTTGGCTCATTTCAGCATCCTTTCGCGCAGCAGGGCTTAGTCGGCTAAAATCTGGTGCTCGCACATTCGGACTCTTTGCCCTGGCCTGCCTTCAATGCGCGAACAATCTTCTGGCTTAACCTCGAACCAACGACCTTTGCACATAGGGCTTTGAGAATCCGGTCCCAATGGCCGCACCCGAACTATTTCTCCCTGATGTCTAACCCATCTTTCATCCGCTTCTTTCCAGTCGCAGAATTGGACATTACTGATTGGCGCAATCCTGACAGGCTGCCACTCGTTTTCATCGCTCACTTCTCACCTCCCGGCATAAGTCTGACATCCTGACCTGCGCCCCAGCGTGGCCGGCGGTCGCTGTGTTTCCCGTCGTGACAGTGGAAGCAAAGCAGCCGAAGATTCACAGGGCACCAGCACCGTTCCCACGCCTTGTTGCGGATGTGGTGAAGCTGCCCGGCAAAGAACAACTCCCCATCCCAAGTCACCACGCACCCGCACTCCTCGCATTTGGAATTGCGGCGCAGGAAGAGTTTCATCCTGGCGGCAGTGGCATCCGATCCGTAAAGTATCCAGTGCGGCTCAGGGACCGTGTTCTCGCCCGGTATGAGCTTGGGCTGCGACACAAAGCTGCGGTGTTTCGAGTCAATCAGCTTGCCCGAAGCATAGGCATCGCGGGTGAGTGATTCGGATTTCTTGAAGCCTCTCACTTGCGCCTCCGTCTGGCTCTCCACTCCGCTTTAGCTTGGGACAACTTTTCGTCATAGTTCGCCAGCTTGAATAGCATCCCCTTTGCAATGTCCAAGCCGTCAACGCCATCCGACTCAGTTTGCTGGCGAGCCTCTTGCACCAGCAGGAGCATAACGTCCACCACCAGGATCGGATTAAAACCGCACCGCTCCATGAGGTATTCCAGCGTGGCGTTCCAGCTTGAGTAGGCTTCCGGGCTATACGTTTCCAACGAAATGCGGGTGCGCCTGTGCCCGTCTTCGGACGGTTTGTTCTCAATAGCCTCGCGCCGCGCTTCCTCGCTCACCACGATTCGCCCGCAATGGGCCTCCGGGCCGAACTTGGCGATCTTGAACCTGATGGTTTCCAGCGCGTTTTTCAATGTTGGCAAGGGTCGTCCTCATCATCTTGGCGGAATTGATCTTCCTCACCTTCAGCTACCAACTCGTCATACATTTCCTTGTCAAAACCGCACAAGGTAATGTCAGCGCCATGACACAAGTCATCAATGCACACCTTCCCGCGCTTGGCTGATTCGCATAAGTCTCTCAATCTTGCCCCCCTGAATACGGAGCTGGCCTCGGCACTCTTCGGTCCTAGCCAGCTCCGCCTCGCGGTTAGAGCCACCTCGTACCGCCCTCTCGGGGCGATGGCTCACTGCGCGAACTCAGCCTTCAATCTCGATTCCCAACTTCTCGCATAGCGCCAGCAAACCCTTCTCATACTCTGCTGGAACTTTCCAGCCAGTCTTGCCTGTCTTGCGCGAGTCGATCCGCTTGCATCCGGTGTCGCTGAAAAAGGTATCGAGTGCCGGCGCCGCAATGAATCCAGAAGCGATGATGTAATGGCCGTTGTACTCCTCAGGCCGCGCAATGACGAGCTTCTTTTCAGGTTCAACTTGGGACATCGCGTCGATTGCCGAGGGAACTCCTCGGCTTGCAGCTTCAGCGATCTTGTTGGCAGCCACGCTCTTGGGCGTCTTTGCTTCGCGGTCAGCGTTCGTCTTGGCGTCTACCTCATCGCCCACAGCCAAATTAAAAATCAGGATGATAGCGGACTTGCGCGATCCCGTCTGAGCTTTATATACACCCTTGTCAGTCGTGTCATAGCCATCGCCCGGAATGTCCCAAACCCTTGTTTCGCCAGTAATGATGTCTTCGATGCTCCAAGTGTAGACCACTCCGACCATGTATCCTCGCGTGGAATGAGGGGTGCGCTCGCAGTAGAAATGCCCGTCCGGTTTCTTGGCAAGAGTTCCTGTCATCACAAGATCGTATTTTGAGAGCAGTTTGCCGACAGCCAAAACAGCGTCTTCGATCTGAAGGAATTTGTATTTGTGCTCGCTATTATAGCCGCCCTTTTTGACGATTCCGACTTGCTCCTGAATGAGGCTAATTTTCTGCATCAGGTTCAATTGCAGCGATACTGGAGCTTCCAGTGCGGGTTTCGGGTCAGCCATCACACACCTTCCCTTTCGCGCTTTCGCAGGTAATCCGCACGGTCAGCTTGACGGTCGCTCCATTCCCGCGTGGCGTCGCCAAACACTTCGATTTGCAAGTCAGTGCTGAGATCGTCGAAATCTTTTCCATATTGCTCTTGGGCTATTCGCTCTGCAATCAATTGCATGTCGTACTTGTAGTCTCCGCTCATTGCTTGTCCTCGATTTGATCCAGCAAGTCTTGGATCGCTTCTGCTTCAGTTGCTCCGTGACCGATTGGGCATTTTGTGACGTACTGCCCGGATTCGTAGTCGTAATCGGCATCGAATGTGTCACTGTCAATAGCCGACCAGTCGAAGTTGCGGACGGGGATAGGCGGGTAATCGAAACTCGTTTTAATTGTCACAGCTTCCCTTCGTCCTGCGCCAGCGATTCGAGGTCGGCAGGCTCGTAGTTCGTGCACCCACAGGTATCCTTCCAATCGTCAATCTGGCGGTAGATCGGCAATGGAACGTCGCACCAATCGCCATGAGCCGGATGCGAGCAATTCGCGCACGGCGGCGCTTCGGGGTTGGCGCGGGACTCCAGCTCTTGGTTCGGTTTCATCATCTTTCGCCTCCAGGGATCGTGGCAGATTGAATCTGCGAGTTTCAGCCAATCGGTGCTCATCGTGTCCTCACTTGAGAAGATGCCAAACGAACCAGCCTGCGCCAGCTAGAATCACCAGCGTCCAAAACAGAAGCGTGAGCAGTCCCCGCCGATCCTCGCGCTGTTCGAGCTTGCGGTTGACCTCGACAGGCGCTTTATGCGGCGATGGTTCGTTCGACCAATCTTGAAAATCGCCGGCCATCATCGCCTCCACAAAGAAACAGCCAGCCACGCAGCCGCAGTCCCAAACCCAGCGCCCAGCGCGAAGCACAGCCAGCCGTAGCGCCTGCGCCAGCGGTCATGCGAGGCGCTGAGGGCGATCAGGTCTTCCGAAGTGAGCCTGTGGGCAAGCGGTTCCCTCCACTTCGCGCTCAGATAAGAGGCTGCATTTTGTGGCGTGTGCTGGCTCATTCGCGTGTCTCCCTCTATCGAATCCACACTCCTACTGCAACAGAAGCGAAGAGTGCTCCTGCTGCCAAGCACAAAATCATCAGATTTGCGCGGATTAAAGTGACTTCAAATGGTCCATCTTTATTTGTAAATCCAATAACATAATGCAGCGTGACATTGAGCAAAACCAGAGCTGCAATTCCTGACGCGATTCGTAAGAAAGTCACGGCGTTTCCCTTCTCGTGCGCTATCGGCTCGGCGTGACGGCGGGCTTGGCGAAACTCTTCCCGCACAATCGGCACCAGTAATCTTCACTCGTCATCCGGTAATACACTTGGGTTGTGTCGCAGTGCGGGCACCGAGGCTTGCTTTTCGGCTCCGCTTTAGTCAATGTCTTCATGGACTAAGCATAAACACACACACATACAATGTCAACGATTACTTTCACGCGACAATCCACAAGCCCGATGTACATTTAGGCTTGCGCGGCTCAAGCGAATCGTGTACAAATGCGCTCGTACGCGGGCGGAGCCACTGAGAAAGTGGGGAGGGGGTCGTAAGACCTCTATGCCGATGGCTCGAATGCCACCGCCCTTTTTGTCCTGCCCATCGGTCGGGGCAGCACGACCAGGCCCTCGCGCATTGAGCGATAACCCGTCCCCACAAATCAAGAAAACGCCCGCCCAACGTAGGGCTGATCGGCTCGCTCGGTTGGAACGATTTGAGAAAATGCGAATCCGTGGTGAAGCTCGCGGCTGGCAAATCAAGTCATCAGCTGGCATGCCCGTCTGGCAATTTATCAATGGCGGTGCGTTCCAACCTGTGGGAAAATAAGTGTGGGAAAGCACAAAGACCGCCTCGAAATCTTCTGCCGTGAATACATCAAGACTCTCAATGGCACAAATGCCGCTATTGCAGCAGGTTACAAGGCCAATTCCGCTCACGTTTCCGCATCACGACTGCTAAAAAATGCTAAGGTCAAAGCAAGAATCGCCGAGTTGCTCAAAAAACATACGGACAAGCTGGATTCTTCTGCCGAACGTGTCATTGAGGAATTGCACAAGCTTGCCTACTCCAACATGCTGGATTACATTCGCATCAACAGGGAGGGGCAAGCTGACATCGACCTTAGCACGCTCACACGCGAACAAGCCGCAGCGATCCAGGAAATCAAAGTTGACACGTCAGGTGGTACAGGGGACGGAGAACGGCGGCAAGTGTTGAGAACCACATTCAAGCTCACCGATAAGGGTGCAAACCTTGAACGCCTCGGCAGATACCACAAGCTGTTCACTGACAAGGTCGAGCACTCGGGCCTTGAAGGTCTGGCCGACAAGCTGCACCGCGTAAGGCAGCGCAAGAATGGCAGCTAATCCAAGTCTGCTTGACGAAATGATCGCCGAAGTAGGCGAAACGATGTTCGACCCTCTGGCCTATGCGGAGAGGTTCTATCCGTGGGGAGATGGCGCACTGGAGGGCTCGACAGGCCCCCGCAAGTGGCAATCGGAAATACTGGGACACTTGCGGGACCATCTTGGCAACCCGGCAACCAGGTACACGCCCTGCAAGATTGCAGTTTCATCAGGGCATGGGATCGGCAAGTCAGCCTTCATGGGCATGGTCTGCAACTGGGCCATGAGCGTCTGCGAGGATGCAAAGGGCGTCGTTACTGCCGGCAAGGGCGAGCAGCTTACCACCAAGACAGTGCCAGAGATCAGCAAGTGGTTCAAGCTGTGCTACAACGCGGATTGGTTTGACGTGCGGGCAACGTCAATTCGCAGCCGGGACAAGCAGCATGAATTATCCTGGCGCACCGACTTCGTAATCTGGAGCGAGCAGAACACAGAGGCTTTTGCCGGCCTGCACAACCGGCTGAATCTGATCCTGCTGATTTATGACGAAGCAAGCGCGATTGTAGACCCGGTGTGGGACGTATCGGAAGGTGCATTGACCGACGAGCAGACCATCATCATCTGGCTGGCATTTGGGAATCCCACGAAGAATACAGGGCGATTCAGGGAGTGTTTTGGTAAGCTGAAGCATCGCTGGAAGACATACCAGATTGATTCGCGGAACGTCGAGGGCACGAACAAAGAGCAAATTGCCAAGTGGATTGAGGACTATGGAGAAGATAGCGATTTCGTGCGTGTTCGAGTTCGAGGCGAGTTCCCCCGCGCGGGAAGCTCTCAGTTCATTTCTAGCGATGTGGTCTCAGCAGCGCGGCGCTATCGAAGTATCGGTTTCGAGTCCCTTCCTAAAATACTGTCTGTCGATGTTGCCAGATTCGGTGACGACCAGACCGTTGTCGGGACGCGACAGGGACGCAAGGCGGTAATTCTCGAAAAGCTGCGCGGCAAGGACACAGTATTCGTAGCCGAGCGCATCATCCACTGGCAGGCAAAGGAAAAGCCAGATGCAACGATCATCGACGGAGACGGGATTGGAGCGGGAGTTGTCGATCACCTCAAGTTCCGAGGCTTCGGAGATCGTCTCTTCGAGTTTCACGGAGGACTTCCTGCTAATGACGCAGCCGCGTACTTTAATAAGCGGGCTGAGTGCTGGGGACTACTCCGCGATTGGCTTAACGCTGGCGCCGAAATACCGGACGATCCTGAACTCGAATCTGACCTTACTGGCCCGGAATATGGGTTTAGCAGCAAAAGCCAGATTCAGCTTGAGCGAAAAGAAGACATGAAGAAGCGGGGGCTCAGTTCGCCGGATTGTGGGGACATGCTGGCCATGACGTTCGGTGTCACTGTAGCGCCGCCCGCTCCAAAGCCTGAAGTTGAGATGCGCTATCCTGGCGAGGGCAAGCTGAGCTGGATGGGCATGTAAGGTGCTGTATTTGGTTCGCCATGAAGAAACACCACTCAACGCGCAAGGCCGCAACCGGGGCACGGACGACCCGCCGCTCAGCGCGAAAGGGCGAGCTGATGCGGCCAGCACAGGCCGAATGCTCGCTGGCAAGATTGATCGAGTTGTTGCAGACAGCTCCGCACGAACTCAGCAAACGGCAAAGGCTATCGCTGGCGGTAAGCCTGTGGAAACTGATCCAAAGCTTAGAACGCTTAACATTGGAACTCAGAGCGGAAAGAAGGCAACACCGGCATCCCAAAGGGCCTTTGATAGCAAGTACATCGACCATCCTAGCGTCAAAATACCCGGAGGAGAATCGGTGGATGACTGGTTACCTAAGTGGAAAGACACGTACCACAAGTACCTAGCGGCCTCGAAGAAAGAGAACATCGCGCTGGTAACGCATGGCAGGCCAGTGTCCGCGGCTGTGCATGGATTTACGACGGATTCGCTCAAGGAAAAGAACGTGCCGAAGCTGGGCTGCTGCGTGTTCAAGGTGGGCAATGACGGAGTGCCGCGGCAGATGAAGGCGAAGACGCCGAATTCCAATCCAGCAGTGCCGCAGATGAAGCTTAGTCAACTGGCGAGGGCGTGATGGACGAACAAATAGATGTTGGGATGATTAAAGAGTTGGCAAAGCAGCTTGCGTCTTCAGATGTTATGCCTGACCATTGCGAAGGGCTTGCAGCGCCACCAGTGTTGACAGTCGATGGCGTTGTCCTGATGGGCAATGCAATGATGCATCCGAATAGCTTTAAGGACGTATTCGGGGAGGATGCTTATCAGGAATTGCTGAAGCGACCGAGAGTTGCCAGCCCCTATTCGGAAAGTACATGAAACTCAGCCAGTTAGCGAGGGCCTGATGCCGAAATTCCTCGAAAAGAAACTTAAACAGCGGTACGGGGCGAAATCAGCCATCCCCTACAAGATCATGAACTCCATCGGAGCGATGCGCGGCAACAAAGAGACAGCCAAAGGCCGCGCCATGCAGAAGAAGCACACGATGAAGATCAGCCAACTTGCGAGAGCGCGTGCGTGAAGCGACGTACCCACCCGATCATCAGGCCGGGATGCGCGTGCCAAAGGGCGGCTCGATGTGCGGTAATTGCGAATACCTCAAGGACCGGGCAAAGCGCATCTGCGGCAACAGCTATTTCGTGAAGTGGAACGGATCGAATGTCATACCGGGGCCTGTGGATGCGTACTGCAGTGACTTCTATGAACCAGCGCACAAAAGCGGCATGAAACTCTCAGGACTTGCGAGGGCCAATGGCTAAACTCACAGCGGCAATGCGAAAACGGATTCCGAAAAGCAGCTTCGCGGTGCCGAGCAAGGCGCCGAAGTCTGGCAGCTACCCCATCCCAGACCGAAGCCATGCGAAAAACGCGCTCGCCCGGTCCAGCGGCAAGGCTGTGGCGGGCAAGGTACGCGCTGCGGTGGCTCGCAAGTTTCCCAGCATCAAGATTTCGGGTCTTTCGAGGGCGAAATGAAACTGGAGATTGCTGTATTGGACGATAAAACCTGTTCAGTGGGAATCGTTTCTGAGTATGGCGGATTCTATGGCGTCAAGGGACTGACTCCTGAGCAGGCCGTCGAACTCAAAAAGCTATGTCTTGCGGAGTACGAAAGAGGCCGCTCCGATCAATACCTGGACACTTGGAGACTCATTCAGGGCAGAGAACCAAAAAAAACGAGTTCGTACTGGTGATTCAGCCTCGGAACGAATATGTGCTCATTGAGCGCATCGATCCGCTGCAAAGCGGCTTGATCCTCATTCCCGAAGTGGCGAAAGAGAAGAGTTTGTTGGGCAAGGTGCTGGCGGTAGGCAGCGGCAAGCGCGAACCAAGCGAATCCTACAAAATGGGCGTGATCTGGACGCCGGATGAGAACGGCATCCAGCAAGCGAGCGGTGGGCAGTGGGTTGAGTTCCCAAGCCATCGCAAGCCGATTCTGTACAAGCCAGGAGATATAGTTTTTTTCAACTCAAAATGGTCGGAGTTGGCTGGTTCGCACTATTCAGATGACCAACTCTATAACCGCAACTTACATCTTGTCCAAGAAAATGATGTGTTTCTCAAAGTAGCCAATGCCCCAGACGCAAACTGAACGCACAACGAATCCAGTTATTGAAGAGGCGTTACAAAGATTCAAATTAGCTGCCGAATCTGAGAACACCTGGCGCATGAACTGCCTTGATGACCTCGATTTCTCCATTGGCAATCAATGGCCTCTAACGATTTCCACGATCCGCGAAAAGGACGGGCGCCCTTGCCTTGTCATGGATCAGATTCAGCAGTCGATTCGCCTAGTTTGCAACCAATACCGCCAGCAGCCGCCGGCCATCACCGTCAGCCCTGTAGGCGATGGCGCAGACGTTCAAACGGCGGACATCATCCAGGGCATTGTTCGCCACGTCGAAGTCAATTCCGATGCTCAAGTGACCTATGAAAAGACGCACGAAGGCATGGTCCGCACAGGCTTCCACAGTTGCCGAATCCTGAGCGATTACGTGGACGATGACTCGGAAGATCAGGAAATCATCATCGAATGGATCAAGAATGCCTTTGCCGTGTACTGGCAACCGGGAGTTCCGCAGGAAAAGGCACGCTGGTGCTTTATCGTGGTGGATCTGCCGCGGGACACGTACAAGGCTGAGTACCCGGATTCAGACCTTGCGACATCGAGCGATTGGACCTCGACTGGCAATCAGCCGCCGGAATGGGTGAACAAGGAATACATTCGCGTGGCAGAATACTTTGAAGTGGTGGACGTTGAGCGCGGGAAAGGCAAGCGGCCAGGGAAGAAAGTCGTTTGGAGAAAGATCACATCCTATGAGCAACTCGATGAAAGAGACTTGCCGGGAACCTCAATCCCAGTCTTTACTGCCTACGGTGACGATATCGACGTTGACGGTAAGCGATATGTTGCCGGGCTTGTGCGTAACGCTAAAGGCCCTCAACGTCAGTACAATTACATGGTATCCGGCGCCACCGAAGCTGTCAGCCTAGCTCCTAAGGCACCGTGGATTGCGGTAGAAGGTCAACTAGCTGGGCGCGAAGTTCAATGGGAGCAGTCCAACATCCGCAACTTCGCGGTTCTGCAGTATAAAGCAACCGACATCATGGGCAAGCCGGCGCCGCCCCCGCAGCGCAACACGGCAGAGCCGCCGATTCAAGGCATGGCGCAGATGATTGCTCAGGCTTCCAATGACCTGAAAGCCTCTCTCGGACTATACGATCCATCGCTTGGGCAGCGCCGCGGCGATGAATCGGGCAAAGCCATCGAACGTCTGCAGCAGCAAGGCAACGTCGCCACGCTGAACTATTCGGACAATATGAGCCGGATGCTGAAACGTCTGGGGAAGTCGCTGCTTGAGTGGATGAAAGTGATTTATGACGAGCCTCGTGTGCAGAGGATCATCAATCCTGATGGGACGGTCAAGCATGTAGTGGTTCACAATGGGCCGGAGCAGGCAAAAGCAGCGACAAAACTGGCGCAGCAAATAGCGCAACAGAACGCACCCCAAGCCCCGTCTCAGCAACCCGGAGCGCCGGCCGCCGTTCCGACTCCGCAGCAGATTATGAAGATTTACGACATTGGCGTGGGGCGATACGATGTTTTGATCTCAGTCGGGCCGACGTATCAATCCAAGCGGCAAGAAGCGGTTTCAACGCAAATGGATTTGATGAAAGCTCTGCCGCCGAATCAGGCAGCCATGACCACCGATCTGATGGTTCGGAACATGGACATCCCGCAAGCAAGCGAAATAGCGGATCGGATCAAGAAAACGCTGCCGCCGAATATCGTGGAAGGGGACGACGGCGATCCAGCAGTTCAGGTTCAGCAACTCCAATCGCAGCTTCAGCAATTCAGCCAGCAGCATGATCTGATGACCAAAGCATTGCAGGAAGCGCAGCAGGTGATTCAGACCAAGCAGGTCGAACAGCAAGGCAAGACGCAAATAGCGCAGATGGAGCAGGCCACGAAAGAGAACATTGTGAGGATGCAGGAAGCAACCAAGCTGGCCGTGGCGCAGATTAACGCTTCGAAGGACGTGAATCAGACCATCGCGGAGCAGGAAATCGCGCAGTATGAGCTTCTGCACAACGCCGCGCACGACATCGCGCTTCAGAAAGACCAGCAAGAGCACCAAGCGGGCATGGCCGCGCAGCAGCAAGCCGCAGCCCAGCAAAGCCAGCAGAACGACCAAGCTTTTCAACAACAACAGGCGGATCAACAGCAGGCCCAGCCTGAACAGCAGCCAGTCGGAGGACAGTGATGGCCGATGAAACGGTAACAGTTGAGACTCAAGACATTCCACTCGCAGAATCCTCAATGGCCGAGTTCAAGAAAGCCCGCGCAGAGGGCAAAGAAGTCGCCACGCGAGAGACGGTCACGGAAAAGCCGCCAGAACAGGCTGAAAAGCCCAGAGTCCGCGGCGGGTTCCAAGCGAAGATAGACCGCCTAGTGAAACAAACGGCAGCTCTCGAAGAAGCCAAAGCAGCCATTGAGAAAAGGGCGCTCGAAGCAGAAGCCAAACTGAACGGCAACGGCGTTCCGAAAATGGAACAGGTGGACGGTGAGCCGAAGCGGGAGAGTTTCACGACGGATGCCGAGTACGTGCGGGCCTTGACGCGCTGGGAAGTGAGACAGGAAATCAAGGCAGAACGCGAAGCCGAAGAGCGCCAAACGGTCGAAGCCCAGATCAGGGAAGCGCGAAGCAATTACAACTCCCGCATGATTGCGCTCCAGGCCGACAACGAAGAGTACAAGGAGCTCATGCAGCAATCCATTTCAATTCCGCAGTCAATTGAGGGGCCGATCACGATGGAAATGGAGAATGGGCCTGAAGTGGCGATCTTCCTTGCCCAGAATCCAGATGTTTGCAAGGAACTTTTGGAAATGACGGCATCACAAGCTGTCGGAGAAGTTTGGGCAATTTCCAAGAAACTTGCTGCCGGCGAAACCGAGGAAGCCGAAGAGGAAGAGCAAGAAGAGAAGCCAAAAGCGGCTGCGGTTGAGGAAAAACCTGCTCGCCGCGCTCCTGCACCCATCCGTCCGGTATCATCGGGGGCAAGTCGGTCAACGATTCCGCTAGACAAGGCGGATTTTCAGGCTTATAAGAAGCTACGCGCACAAGGTCGCGTTCAGTAGTTTACAATCCGACCCTTTCGAGCGTTTACGCTCACAACTTGCCAGGTGGGGTCTGGCAGCCTCCGTTTGAGCTGAGTTCACGCTCACAACCTCCTGATTCGGAAACAGGAACGGCTCACAAACAGCGTTTCTATTTCTAGGAAAGGGAGGAAATCCGATTGAGTAACACACTTTTAACCATCGGGATGATTACCCGTGAGACTCTTCGTGTGCTCGAAAACGAATTGACGTTCACGCGGCAGATCAACCGCAGCTATGACGATCAGTTCGCAAAGGCTGGGGCGAAGATCGGCAACGTGCTGAACGTGCGTTTGCCTGTGCGCTTCAGCTATTCGCAAGGCCAGGGGCTTGCACTTCAGGATTTGACAGAATCTTCGGTGCCCGTGACCTTGAACATGCAGTATCAGCGGTCTTTCGCCATCACTTCCGCAGACCTTGCCTTGAGCGTGGATGATTTCCGCAAACGCTTCATTGAAAAGGCCATGAAGAGCATGGCAAACCAGATCGACCAGGACGGCCTCTACTTGTTCCATTACGTGAACAACGAAGTAGGCACTCCCGGCACGGTCCCGAACACGATTCAGACGTATCTCGATGCGGGCACGCTCCTGTCGAATGAAGCGGCTCCGCTCGAAGATCGTTGCCTCGTTATCAGCCCTGCCATGAACGGCACAATCGTTGGCGCTTTGACGGGTTTGTTCAATCCGCAAAAGACGGTCAGCGAACGCTGGATGAAGGGCATGATGTCCGAGGAAACCGTGGGCTTCGACTGGTACATGGACCAGAACTGCGGTCTGCACACAGTCGGGCTCCAGGGCGGCACACCGCTCTCAAACGGCGTGAATCAGGTGGGCTCAAGCATCATCACGGACGGCTGGACGGCCTCGACGCAGGTGCTCAATTTCGGGGACATCATCCAGTTCGCCACCGTGTACGCGGTCAATCCGCAGAGCTTGCAGAGTTTCAACACTCTCGCAAACTTCGTGGTGACAGCCGATGTGACTTCCGACGTTTCCGGCAATGCCACGATCCCGGTAGCCATCAACGGAGTCGGAGCAGTTGCGACTGGACCGTATCAGAACGTGAGCATCGCCATCCCCGATGACGTTGCAATCACGGTGAACGGCGCGGCCAGCACGAAGTCTCAGCGCGGCCTTGCCTTCCATCCCGACGCTTTCACGTTCGCTTCTGCCGATCTGCCGCTCTATGGCGGCCTCGATATGGCGGACAGGATTGCCGACGACCAAGACCTAAAAATGTCGATGCGCGTAATTCGGGATTACGATATCAATTTAGACAGAGCACCGTTGCGTATGGATTTGTTAGGCGGGTGGGCGACACTTTACCCGCAATTGGCCGTACGCATTTGCTCGTAGGATAGTAGAAAAAGTACGAGCTGCACAAAATTGGAGCACTAGAAAAACAAATTAAGGCTCTACGGGGCCGGAAAGTACATTTGAGAGGGCTGAAATGGCGATTACCACTACCACACTCACATCAGCTTTGACTGCAACAGCAACAAGCATTCACGTTGCCAGCGCGACCGGCATCACTGCTCCGAATTTCCAGACCGGGACCGGAATCACGATCCTGGTAATTGAACAAGAGCGGATGGTCTGCATTGCCGCGCCGAATGGGACTTTCATTCCCGTTCTTCGCGGTCAGGGCGGCACGCAGCAAGTCGCCCATGCCAACGGCGCACTGGTATTCATTGGATTGCCCACGGATTTCGCGGCTTTCATTCAAGTCCTCGGCAACCTAATGACGAGCCAGCAAACACTCGAAGGGACTACGCAAAATGCCATCCAGTTGACTGGATCGGCAGATGCAGTTCTTTCCAGCATCTCGACGTACAACATCATCCAGAGCACAGGTGTAGATGCCATCACGCTTCCCACTCCGGTGGCAGGCGATGAAGGCAACATCATCGACATCTGGAGCGCCACGGCTCACGCGCACACCGTCACAGCGGCTACGGCTTGCTTTGCGGTGGGCGTGACAGGAAACAAGACCGTTGCCACGTTCCCGGCATTTCCGGGTGCGGGCATCAAGCTCCGCGTTTGCAACCTGCTCTACCACGTCATTTCGACTGGTGGAACGGGTACAAATAGCGGGCCGATCGTCTGGACATGAGTTTTGCCGAGGGGCGGCGGCGATGTACCGCCCCATCTTTTCACCCCCGGCGTCGTCGGGCATCCCTAGACTAACTCTCTGCGAAGTGGAGACTTATGGCACCGATCACACAGTACGGCAGCTTCACGCAGCAAATCGCAAATCAAATCAATCAGAACATCAACGCGGCAGGCGTCGGCTTCATCAACGGGAACATCATCATGCTGGACCCGTTCGCAGGCGTGGACACGAATGACGGTATTACGGCCCCGGTCAACACACTGGGAAGGGCTTATGCCATCGGGCGCGAGGGCAAGAATGACGTAATCGCGCTCATTTCCAACGGCCTCACGACTTCCTCGGCGCGGCTCGGCGCGGCCTTCACCTGGTCGAAGAATGCCTTGCATCTCGTGGGTGTCTGCGACGGCGTGAACCTTTCCAACCGTGCCCGCATCGCTCCATTCACAGCGGCCACGGCGTTTGCGAACTTCTTTACTCTCAGCGGCTCGGGCTGCCTCTTCCAGAACGTCGAGATTTACGCCGGTTTCACGACCGGAACGACCGCAGCCATCTGCTTGACCGTCACAGGCGGGCGCAACATGTTCTACAACTCGCACATCGTGGGCATGAGCGATGCCGCAAGCGCCGCAGACGCGGGAAGCCGCAGCGTCAAGATCAGTGGGACGGGCGAGAATCAGTTCGTCAACTGCACCATCGGAGACGACACGACTGCCCGCACGAACGCCAACGCTTCAGTGGAATTTGCGGGAGGGACGCCGCGCAATGAATTCCGCAGTTGCCTGTTTCCATTCGATTCCGGGGACGGCAACTCGCTTGGAGTGAAGATGCTGACCGGCGGAGGTGATCGCTTCCAGCTATTTGACCGATGCATGTTCATCAACGCGATTAAATCCGGCGGGACTTCCATGACGGCATTGGGCGCAATCTCGGCTCTTGGCGGTGGTCCAAACGGCATGATCGTGTACCGCGATTGTGGCCTAGTGGGCATCGCTGAGTGGGAAGGCACAACCAAAGCGTCGGCCTACGTCGTTGGTCCGGCAGTCAGCTCTTCGATGGGCATTGGAGTCAACCCGGCGTAATGGAAGTGTTTCGCAAGACAAAGTACCACGTTCGAGGCGGGGGCAGCATCCTCGTGACTTCCGCCCAGCAAGAGAAGGCTTTGGGGCCGGATTGGGTCGATATTAAGCCTCCCACACAGGCTACTTCGCCCAAACCGGCCTCAATTCAGGAAACTGTACCAAAAATGCCACAAAAGAAGCGCGGTAGGCAGCGAAGCGCTGAGGTGACTGCATGAATGGACTCGACCTTATCAGCAGTTCCATGCGGCTAATCGGCGCTCTCGCTTCTGGCGAGGTTCCCACAAACTCAGAAGCGCAGGACTCGCTTACCGTGCTGAATCAGATGCTCGACTCATGGGCCGCAGACCGTCTCATGGTCTTTACCATTACGATTGACCAGTTCACGCTCACAGTCAACCAGCAGGTGTACACGTATGGAGTAGGGGGCAACTTCAATGCGGCGCGGCCAGCGCGGATCGACAGAATGAGCATCGTTTCGCTGACGAATCCCTCGCAGCCGCTAGAATTGCCGATTGACTATTACACGGACTGGGATTGGCAGCAGGTTCCCGTAAAGAACATCCAGACCACGCTTCCGCAGGCGGTCTATGACGATCAGGCGTTCCCGTTCCGCAATCTCAGCTTCTGGCCGATCCCCACGGCGGTGGTTCAAACGCGCATCTATCACTGGACGGCACTGAACCAGTTTCCAGATCTCGTCACGGACCTCACCTATCCGCCGGGGTACATCGAAGCACTGCGCTACAACCTGGCCGTGCGGCTGATGGCTGAGTTTCCGGGCGGCTTCGATCCGGTCATGTCGGCAGTGACACAACCGCTCGCGCAGGAATCGCTGGCGCGGGTGAAGAGCATGAATTTGCCGCTGATTGAGGCGTTCTGCGATGCGGCCCTTACCGCTAAGTCTAGCCGCTACAATTATTACAGCGACACTCCGGTGGGCGGTCAAGGGGCAAGATGGTAGTCATCCAGTCTGAGCGCTCTACCACTGAGCTACAGCCTATCTCCGTCGGAGTACATTCCATGCGCGGCTGGCCGTGTCACAGCCGTTTGGACGGGTTACTCGCAAGGAATCCGGTGGACGAACCGAAAGTCTCGTCACGCGGTCTGGTGAGGAATCGAACCTCACGACCTCTCAGATGGATGCTGGCCAGTCGGAACGAATTCTAACATGCAACCCTTTGAACTCGTAGGCCCAAGTTACACCAGCCAATCGCCAAATCTGGCGGATCAACTCACGATGGGATGGTACCCGGAAAGCTCAGAGGGTGAGGGCCAGTCCCCCGCAGCTCTCTATCCGACTCCCGGCACCGCGGTATTCATCGACACCGCGAATACTCCCATCCGTGGATTGATAACCGCAAATGACCGTACGTTCTGCGTGGCAGGCAGCCGTTTCTTGGAGCTTCTATCGAACGGTACGTCAATTCAATACGGAATCGTGCTCAATGATTCAAAGCTCGTCTCGATGGCTGCTGGAAGCTCGCAGATTCTCATTGCCAGCGCAGGGTCAGAATACGTTTTCGACTTCTCAACCGGGACTTTGACCGCTTCGACGCTGAACCTGGGCGGGCAAAGCGGCGTGGCGTCCAGTTCGCTGGGATCAGGGGGTACGGGCTATGCTGTCGGGGATCAATTCACCATCAACACAGGCAATTCTGATGCTGTGGGCCTTGTGGATACGCTTTCAGGCAGTGCTGTGGCGACTTATCACCTGACGAGCGTGGGAACGTCTTACGCTCCGGGCACCGTATCGACCACAAATAACACCGGGACAGGCTCCGGGCTCACCATCGACATTCTGACGGTTGGCGGCGGCTACGCGATCGGAGATACCGGCACTGTCAATGGTGGAGCTGTCGCGGCGCAGTATGTGGTGACGACGGTGGACGCCAATGGGAACGTGACGACTTACTCGATTACGAGCCCCGGTAGCGGCTACACGCTGTTCACGGGCCAAACGACGGCAAGGGGCGGCGCTCAACCGGGGATAGGAGACGGATTCACCATCAATATCACCGGGACGGGCACGGCAAACACATTTATGACGTTGCCGAATGGGACTTTGCTCGCTTCCGTCTCTTTTGTGGCCTATGTTGAGGGCTTTTTCGTCGCGTTGCTCTCCAATTCCAATCAATTCCAGTGGTCAAGCCCGCTCGATGCGACAACGTGGGACCCGCTGGACACGAACAAGGTGTCCGTATTCGCCGGGAACGTGCTTTCCATGTTCGCGGACCACAATGAACTGTGGTTCTGGGGCGAACGGCAATCGCAGCCTTACGCGCTGACAGGTTCGGCCAACACGTTCGACATCATCCCTGGGGCTTTCATTGAGGCGGGTATTTTCGCTCCGAACAGCCCCGTGCGGCTCGATAATTCGATCTTCTGGCTGGGCGGTGACGAGCGCGGCGCCGGTGTCGTGTGGCGGGCAAACGGCTACACGCCCTCGAGGGTCAGCAATCATGCCATTGAGTTTGCGCTGCAGGGCTATCTTACGACTTACGGGGCAACGGGTCTGTCTACCGCGGTGGGCTATTCCTATCAGGATCAAGGGCATGGCTTCTACGTTCTCTATTTTCCGCTGCCGAGTGCGACCTGGGTGTACGACGTAGCAACGGGGATGTGGTGCCAGCGAGGTTACTGGAACGCCACAAACGGCATTTTCACCGCCCACCACAGCCAATGCCACACATTCAACTTCGGAAAGCACCTCGTAGGCGACTGGTCGAGCGGCAAAGTCTACGACATGAACATTGCCTATTACGACGATGCCGGGAATCCGATCCGTCGAGTGCGCCGCGCCCGCCACGCATCTTCAGACCAGAGTTACGTGTTTCATAAGACGCTCCAAATCTACGTGCAAACGGGAGTAGGACCGCAACCCCCGCTCACTTCGCCTGCAGGCCCAGCGGGCACCCAGATTCAGATTCCGGCGCAGGCTGCCACGCTGTCTTCATTCACTTTCGAGACGGCAGCCTCCGTTGCGGGACACGTCTACACGCTTTCTGTCCTAGTCACGAACAACGCGGCCACGCAGGTCGCCGTCGGAGTCGGCCTCGTTAGTCTGGGCAGCCCCTTTTACATCAATCCCGGTCAGACGATGCAAGTCAGTCTCACCGTGACGGGAGACGGCGTTCTGCCGCTGTACATGCAATTCTTTGCCAGCAGCGGCGGCAATGCCGCGCTCGATGAACTTATCAATGTCACGGCCTTGAATCCGGCCATTTATGACCTCAGCGCAGGAATGACCAACCTAATCCCGCTGGCGGATCGGGATTTCAGTACGGGATGGACCGCTGTACCGAACTCACCCACGATCACGCAACTGGTTTCCACGCTACCACGCGACCCGATGATTAACTTGAGGTGGAGTAATGATGGTGGGTACACATGGTCAAACGAATATTCTGCGGGCGTCGGCCAAGCTGGAAACTATAGCCAGAGGGTCATGTTTCGCAGATTGGGACGAGCTAGAGCGAGAGTCTATGAAGTAAGTTGTTCTGATCCCGTTCCATTTCGTTTGATTGGGGCATTCTTGGATGTATCAGCAGGAGAAGGGGCCTAATGGCTGAAACCTTCCCCGCCCCTCCCGTTCGCACACCTTTTTGGGATCCTGTGAACCCAAAGATCATCTCCCGTGCTTGGCTCAACTGGTTCCAGCAGCTTGGCGTGGTAGTTGGCGATGTAATGAGCGGGGGAAACGGCAGTGGTGGGTCAGCGTCTCTTTCATTCGAGGGAATTACATCGGGCGAGAATGTTCAAGCGACGATGAAGGTGGGAACAGGAGCCAGCATAATTCCCGATGGCGGCGGCGTGATTGACGCCACGGAAATAAACGGCATCCCAATCACAGGGATGTTGACTCATCCGGGGCAGATTCCCATTTCTCAGCCGGGAAATGCAAGCGCCATATGGTCCGATCCGCTGGTACAGGGGACTCAGGCGGCTGGAACCACAGCCAGCACCATCAATCCGGTGCTTGTTTCGGGTAAAGGCGCAGACGGCAACCAGCATGACCTTTCCACGGACAATTCCGGCAACCTGAATGTAATCAATCCTGGGACTTTCGCGGTGCAGGACAACGGGACTGCCACGACTTCGACCGCAGCCAATACGGCGACGATTGCGACCGAAGTTGCCACGACGAACGCCATTTTGACCGAAATAATGCCCGCGAATGGCAATTACCAGATGGTTTCCGAAGTACCGCAGAGCCCGATGATTGATCTGCTCAAAAGGATGTTCGTGGAACTCAAGGGGATTCGCTTGGCTGTCGTGGCTACGGCTTGCGACGGAAACCGGAACAAACCGCAGGATTTTGAACCCGATGAATTCATATCGCATGGCGATGATTTTCTGAATTAAGAGGAGAAAACACAGTGGCGACACTTCAGCCAGTGCAGGGACAGACGAACAAGCAGCTTGGGGCGGTATCGAATGCGTCGTGCGGAGAGTTTCAGGAGCTGCTGGTCACGGAACTACAGCCTCGGTTGTACCAGCAGAATTATCGCGGGCAGACTTTTTGCTTGAGCGCCGCATCCCAAACCCCTACAGCTTTCGTCGGTGCGGCTGGCGGCACTCCATTGCTTGCCATCTGGAATCCAGCGAACACGGGTAAGAACCTTGTTTTGATACAGGCTGGAATTGGCGTGGTCGCTGCGGCATCGGCAGCTGGCCTTACGCAGTTCCGCATCTATGCTGGCGCTACGGCGGCAATTACCCAGGCCACGACGACGGTACCGCGCAACCTTGCCTCGCTTGCCCAGAACGGCAGCATCGCAACCGGATTCGTGGACGTGGCGCTGACCTCAAGCACGGCTATGAACTATCTCCTGACAATGGGAAATTACTATTGGGGCGCGAGCGGCGGTGACGCTTCTTTTCTCTCTCAGCCGATCACCTACAATGCGGATGGCTGCATCATCGTTCCGCCGGCATCGGCGCTTGCCATTGGGGCGGTGACTATTCCAACGTCCATGACGAACGATGCGTGGCTGATCTGGTCCGAGGTTTCGATCTAAATGGCGCTCAATTCACTCAATCAAGGCGCAACACCATTCCCGGTGATGGTGGGGAACTTTCTCAAGACGGCTTTTACGATCGCAGCCATTGGCTCGACAACCATTGTCGCAAATGCGCCGCCCGGAATCTATCGCTACACGGCCATCGTGATTATCACCACAGCGGAAGCGGCGCATACGGTCACGGTCAACGCGATAGTCACCGATGACTTACAAGCTGAAACTGTGGCGGTCATCAACGGTGTTTCCACTGCCTCTCAGGCTCAGTTCAATGGGACGCAGACGTTGGAGAACACAGCCACCGCGAATCTCGCCTTCAGCGTGACGACGACCGACACGGGCACAGCGGTGGGCAACATCTACATCGTCGTGGAGAGAATCTTTTGATAACGATTGAACGATTGCCGGCGGAAGAGTACGACGCCCTTTTGAGCATCGAAGAGGGCTACGCGCCCGATCCGAAGGCCAGCATCGCCGTGGTGGCGAAGCATGACGGGGTAATCATCGGGCGCATGATGCTCCTGGGCGTGGCCCACGTCGAAGCGGCCTGGGTGAATGACCGCTACCGCGGGGGAACAGTGCTGGAACGCATGACCAAGGAAATCGAAGCGCAAGCGCGGGCGGCGGGAATCAAGACAGTATTCGCCTATTCGGAGACGCACGAGATGGACGGGTACATCCAGCGTCTCGGATATGAGCGGTGCCCGCTTCGCGTGTACAGGAAGGAAATCTGATGCCTATTGGAGCCATCATCGGCGGCGTGTCTTCCCTCATCGGGGACGTGGTAGGGGGAAGCGCGGCAAGCAAGGCAGCGGCGGCACAAGCTCAAGCGGCTCAACAAGCTCAGGCCGTCGAGAAGAACAATGCCAACCAGGCGCTCGGCCTCCAGCAAGGGGCGCAACAGCAATCCCAGCAGAACCTCAGCCCCTATGTACAGTCGGGCCAGCAGGCGCTCGGCAACATTCAGAACCTCGGCTCGTTTTCAGCTCCCACAGCCCAGCAAGCGGCAGAGACACCCGGCTACCAGTTCCAGCTTCAGCAGGGATTGAAGGCTTTACAGAACTCAGCAGCGGCGCGGGGCGGGTTACTCTCCGGCGGAACGTCAAAGGCCATCAACGATTACGCGCAAGGGCAGGCAGCAAGCAATTATGGAAACACGTACAACCGGGCTCTGCAGACGTATCAGACGAATTTCGGGAATCAATATGCGCTGGCAGGGCAGGGACTCAGCGCGGGAACGAACCTGAGCAGCCTCGGCCAGCAGAACGCGACGGCAAGCGGGGGCATCCTCGAAAACTCCGCCAATCAGCAGGCGCAGGCACTTGAGCAGGCGGGCGCGGCGCGGGCGAGCGGGTATGCGGCCACGGGAAACATTGCGGGCAATGCCATCTCAGGGCTTGGGAATTCGATAGGCAATCAGATTCAGCTTTCACAACTGAACGCGCCCCAGCAGCCGGATCAAATTACGTCAAGCGGCGGTCTGACGTGGAACGGATACGGACAATAGCATGGGATCAATACCGCTCGTAGCTCTCAGCGTCCGACCTCAGCCGTACCAAGACCCAATCCAGACTCAGGGCCGGCTCATGCAATTACAGGCGCTCGGCCAGCAGACCCAGCAACAGGCGGCGCTCGCGCCGGGGCAGTTGCAAGGCCAGCAGCAGCAACTTCAGCAAGGTCAAATTCAGATTCAGCAAGCCCAACGCGCAGAACAGGATCAACAGGCGCTCACGAAGGCAATGCAACAGTGGGACGGCAAGGACTACACGCAGATTCCCGCGCTGGTCATCAAGAATGGCGGATCGGCCAATGCGGTGTTCTCTGCAAGTCAGAACATCCTCGGACAGAAAGAGAAGATTGCTCAGCTCGCCAAAACGGACGCCGACACGAATTCCACGAACGTCAAAGCACAGCAGGACCAGAACGACCAATACCGCGGACGCTTGCAGGCCGTCATCGACGCCCCGGCGGACCAGAAGCAGCAGCTTTGGGACAATGAAGTAACGCAAGAAGAGCAATCTGGGACGATCAAACCGGGCAGCATGTCTCATACTTATCCTGGTGATGACGCGGCGACGGCGCTGGCAAACCATTTCGCCCTCGGATCGGCGCTGGCAAAGGAAGCCTCAGAGAAAATGCAGGCTGAGGCTCGCGCTTCCACGGCAAAGGTCTCAGCGGAACGGCTGGCGGCGGAAATGCCGGGTGGGGCGCTCGCTTCGCCCGACAAAGCGGAATTGCAGGCATGGCTCGCCAAGAATCCGGGCAAGGATGCGGCTGACTTTCTGGCTTACAAGGCCACCCTCGCGCCAAAAGCCCAGATCAGCGTGCAAAGTGGAATGCTCGAAGGCCCAGCGAAGGACATGGCGGCTGAGAACTACTTCCAAACAGGTCAGATGCCGCAAGGAATCCGAAGCCCTGCGATGTCGAGTTCAATCATCAATCGGGCAGCGGAACTGCACCCGAACGGAACGCAAGATTTGGCCGGCAACCGCGCAGCGTTCAAGGCGAATCAGGACTCGCTCACGGGCCTGCAGAAGAACTTCGACATGGTTACGGCTTTTGAGAACACGGCCGGCAAGAACCTGGACACGTATCTCGGCGCGGTCAAGAAGCTGGATGATTCAGGCAGTCCACTCTTGAACAGGCCGATACGTGAAGTGGAATCGGCCGCGGCTGGCAATCCCGACATCGCGGCGGCGAACACGGCCCGAACCACGGCGCTCACGGAAATTGCAAAGGTGCTGAACAGCTCCAACGCTTCAGGCGTGCTCTCTGATTCAGCGCGAAGCGAAGTCAGCGGCCTCATCGGCCCGAACTCGACGCTGAAACAGGTGGAATCCGCGGCGAACATTCTGAAGCAGGACATGGCGAATCGGCACCAGTCGTATCAGCAGCAGATTCAGGACATCAAAGGCAGGCTGGGCGGATCGCAGGGCGGAGGCGGTCAAACAGCGCAGCCAGTGGCTCCCTCTGGGTCCGGCGTGACACGAATCAAAGCATCGGACGGCACTTTGCACGACATTCCCACGGCCAATCTCGACAAAGCGCGGCAGATTGATCCCAAATTGCAGGTAATTCAGTAATGTCAACGACTCCGATTGATTTTTCGAGTATCGGGGGAAAGCCCGTCCAACAGGGCGGATTGGATTTCTCCTCAGTCGGTGGAAAACAAGTCGCACCAGATGATCCGACACTCATGCAAAGGGTTTCAAACGGACTGAGTTACATCTGGAAGGGATTGCCGCCAGGGATGGCGAGCGAACTCACTCAGCACCTCGGAAATTGGGCCAATGAGAAGGCAGATCAGAACAGGCAGGAGAATCTAGCCGCCGCTGCAAAGGGACAGCCAACGCCGCACAGCGAAATCACGAACACGGCTCTGGGAATGCTCGGAAGCACTGGGAAAATGGCTTCGCAGGTTACCACTCCCCAAGGTCTAGCGGTCGCTGGGGCCGCTGCTGTTGCTCCGAAAATAGTTGGTCCTGCGATGATTGCTCACGGCGGCTATACCGCTGCTAAAAACGCGCCAGCCGCAATTCAGGGGAATCCTGACGCTGTAGAGGCATCCCTTACAGGACTATCCGAGGCCGCTGGAGGTGGTGCGCTTGCAGGGCAAGCAGCTTCCAGCGGACTTAGCAACACTCTGACGGGCAGAGCCGTCAAAGCTACCGCACAAGCGAGCGGTCTTGCCGCACCTGATCCAATTCCATCGCTGATGAGAGCCATCAAACCGACGAACAGCAAGACTGATTTCCCGCAAACGCTCGCTTCCGCTGGTCCAGACCTTCAGGCCCATGCCCAGAATTCAGGCAAGCCGATCACGAACATAGCTGATTTGGTTCAAGCAATTCCTGAAGCGAAAAAGGGACTCTGGCAGCAGTACCAAGCGAAGCTCGGACCAAATGCGAGTGCAACCATTGATGGAAACGACGTAGCCGACGCGATGGTGGATAGCATTGACAAGCGCACCCGTGTACAGAATCCGGCCCTCGCAGACCGTATCGAAGAGACAGCAGAGACATATCGAAAACCGCTTACTCTTGAAGACGCCGAAGACTTTCTTCAATCTGCGAATAACGAATTGCACAGCTATTATGCAAAAAATAAAGTGGGGCAGCAAGTCGCTGCAAATGATCCCGCGACAGGGCATGTAGTTGCTGAGGCGAGTGCATTGCGCTCTGCCCTGTACGACAAATTGGATGATCTCACTGGCCCCGGCGCAGGCGATTTGAAGAAACGTTATGGAGCCTTGTCCGACCTTCAGGAGGAAGCTCTTAGGCGCAAGAATGTAGCGGATCGCCAATCGCAGATCGGAACAATGGCATCATTGGGAAGAATTGCAGGAGTTTCGGACATCGGCAAAGGAATTACCAGCGCAGACGTTCCGCGTGTAGTCGGAGGAGTCGGTCAGGTTTTGATGGGACAAAGGATTTCAAACCTGAATAACACGGATTGGCTAATCAATAACGCCTTCAACGGCCCAAAAGCGTTCTCTGCGCGGGCTGGTGCGGCTCCCAACGTAGCGGCACCGTCAACTCCGGCCCCTACGATTCCGCCCGCACTGGTGGGCAGAGTTCCGCCTGGGCTTTCAAATGCCGATCTTCAAAATTGGCTTAAAACGCAGACTAATGAGAAGTGAAAACGAGGCCCAGATAGATCAGGAATCCCATGCCGGCCACAAGAATCGTAGCTTTTTTCGCGTCTGAGTCGGATTGGATTTTACGAAACGCTCGTGCAGGAAAAGTGACACATCGCCACACGAGTCCAGTAACATAGAAAAGAATCGGGATCATGCAGATACAGAAAACGCCAATGATGTATGCGGACACGATCAGGAGCGCGAAGTGGATCATTGCTTTTCCTCTTTCTGCGCGGGCTGCCGGAAAGCGTGTTTTTCGTACTCGGCTCGGGCTTCGGCTGCTTGTTTCACGATCTCGGCGTCTGTTAGCGGGTGCATGGGGGCTCCTTATCTATGTCTAAGGTACATCGAAGCATCGGACGCGTCTATATTACTAACGTACTATTAGTTTTCTTTCTATTTTTGTTCGCCATCGAAGCAAAAGCGCAAGTGCCGGTGTCCGTAGGACCAGAGCCAAAGACGCAGTTCCTTGACAATGCGGGAGCGCCGCTTGCTGGCGGGATTGTCTGCACTTATCAGGCAGGAACCAGCACACCCTTTGCAACCTACACAGACGCAACCGGGTCGGTCCAGAACAGTAACCCAGTGGTCCTAGACTCAGCCGGGCGAGCGAACATCTGGTGGCAAGCGGCGGCTTACAAGGTTGTCTTGGCTGGTGGCGGAACGTGCGCCAGCCCCAGCAACTTGATGTGGACTGTGGACGGGTTCTCCGTGGGCGTATTTCTGGCTGGGAACAATACTTGGTCTGGAACAAACACCTTCAATGGAAATGTCACTGTTAATGGCACCTTTAGTGCCACAGCGGGGGGCGAACTAGACGGTTCGTTTTCTGGGAATCCGAACTTCACGGGAAGCGTGACATACTCTGGTTCCCTGTCGATATCGCAACTTACCCTGACCCAGGCCACCGGGATGCCGCCCTTAGTTGTGACTTCCACGACGGTAATTCCTAACATCAATGTGGAGATCCTGAACGGCGTCAGCTTCCCCGCGTCGCCCGCGCTCCATAGCGTTCCGGTAATCACGAGCACGAACACGGCGGCATGGCATGCAATCCCAGATTGTCCGAGCGGGATACTCCAATTTTCTCAAAGCTCCAATGCATTTTCGTGCGGATCCGCATTCGTTCAAACACTGCCCACGCTCACGGTCAAATCGGGGACCAATGGGGGCGACTACTCCACCTCGAGCGCGAGCCTGGCAAACGTGGACGGCACGAATCTGTCCTACACGGTGAGTATTCCCGTGGGCTGGAAGCTGTTAATCACGGCAGTGGGGACGGAAGGCTTCACGGGCTCGAATGCTTCGGACATGCTTCTGGCGCTCGCTGACGGAGGGAGCGCTGTGGCGCAGATGACGCAGGAGTTCTCATCGGGAGGCTCGCCCGCGGCGCAGCCGTTCGCTTTGACATGGCTCATCGCTGGGGATGGCATGTCGCACACGGTCACGCTGCAATGGTCAAGCCCAGGTTCTCACGCGGCGGTGATGCGGAACGCTTCCGGCAATGTTCCGGTGATGACGTTTGTGCTCACGCCATCGAATTAGATGCTGTTCACTCTGGAAAGGAGTTCTCACTTGAAGAAATATCTGATTCTCGCGTTTGCTCTTTTGATGCTTTCGGCCAGGCTTCCCGCGCAGGACAGCGTTTCCGCCAACCTGACGGCGGCGACCACGACATGCCTTGTGTCGAGTTCGTGTCTTGTGGCTACAGTCCTTCCGAGCAATGGCGGCGCTACTTTCAAACTGACTGGCACGATGAATGTTGTCATCCAGTTCGAAGCATCAGCCGATCCATTGACCGTGCTCGTAAATGACGCGCATTGGGTCGCTCTTAGCGTTAATCCAAGCGATGGCACGGCCGCCGTTACTTCCACAACTCAATCGGGATCGAATCTAAGCCTCGCATGGCAGGCGAATGTCTCCGCTTACCGACGCGTGCGAATGCGCGTTTCAACCTACACAAGCGGCACGGCGGCAGCCGCCATTAACTTAGGCACTACTTCAGCTCGTGCCGGCGGCGTTGGCGGCGGAGGCGGTGGAGCAATCGTGAGCTGCTCCACCGCCGGCGGCGTCCTGTACGAAAACGGCACAGCGAACACGGCGACATGCGGCTTC
>ERZ1292642.43-Hain-H14-01um-R1-43-length-63289-cov-8_pt1 | contig 39165 bp, 57 predicted proteins | sample MGYA00564403_ERZ1292642 | MGnify/ENA primary metagenome ERZ1292642 (study PRJEB36523, sample SAMEA6512643) | groundwater metagenome | collected 2019-01-09 | study: AquaDiva: Metagenomics assemblies of 32 groundwater samples
ATCAAGAAGCAGATCCCGGGACACGCCCGCCTCACCGGCGGCAACGGGTTCGAGGAAGAGCTCGCCACCGTCAACAAATGGCCCGTCGTCGTGCGCGCGGTACCGGGCGCCGGCTCCAAGGTCTACGTAGACATTCACGTGATGGTCGGCGACCTGAAGGTTGAGGTTGTTCAGGGGCTCGAGTACGGATCCATTCCCGACGACGGCCCCGGCGCCAACGGCATGACCACCCGCATGATGAATGCGGTGAACCGCGTGGCCTCGATGCCGGCGCAGCTGCAGAACGAGCTCGCCGGCACCAAGAAGATGCGCGAGGTAGCCGACAAGCGCGCCCGCGCGCCCTGGCCGCAGGAGTCCGAGCTCTTCGACAAGGTCGCCGAGCTCGCCAACCTCAAGAAGGAAATGGCCGACGAGTCCGACGCGGCCGAAGCAGCCGCCGCCGCCAAGGCCAACCCGCCGCCGGCGGAAGTGCCAGCGGAAGCCCCTGCAGCCGCGCCAGCGGCCGAGGAAGGCACCGACAGCACCCCGCGGTTCTCCATGCCCGAGGTCCCCGAAGCGCAGCCGTTCTACAGCGCCCTGGCGCGCGCAATGGAAACCGCCAAGGGCGCCCCGCGCAACGGTACCGCCGACGCGTGGATCCAGTGGGCCGACGGCGCCCAGCGCCGTGGCGAGTTCAAGCAGGAAGAGCGCGATTGGCTGGGCCTCGACGCCTGGCTGCGCGGGCAGGACGTGATCACCCGCGACCAGCTGCAGGCCTACGTGCGCGCCAACGCGATCACCATGCGCGAAACCGTGAAGGGTGGCGGCCCCGCCACCACCCTGCCGGCGGGCTGGGTCGTGCAGCGCCTCCCCGACAATTCGGATTGGTGGGAAGTGCTGGACCAGGACGGCGAAGAGGTTGGCGTGGGCATGACCCGCGAGGATGCGCTCAAGAACGCCATGGACGACGACGAGCGCGCCGAGCTCCCCACGCAGTTCTCGCAATACGTGCTGCCGGGCGAGGCCGAGGCCTACACCGAAACCCTCCTGCAGCTGCCGGAGAAGCTGCCGGCCGAGGTCGGTAAGCAGCTGCGCGCGCTGGTGGCGGCCAACCGCCTCGAGGAAGCGGCCCTACTGGATCAAAAGACCAGGCAGAAGCACCTATACAAGAGCGGCCACTTCGTTGAGCGCAACATCGTCGCCCACGTGCGCCACAACATTCGCACCGACAACGACGGCAAGCGCGTGCTGTTCCTCGAAGAGATCCAGAGCGATTGGCACCAGGACGCCCGGAAGAAGGGCTACCAGGGCGATGCGCCGACGGTCGTGGAGCTCGCCGGCAAGTTCCGCCTGAAGGACCGCGACGGCGCGTTTGTGCAGGTCGACGGCAAGGACTTCGAGGTCAAGTTCCGCCAATCCGCCGAGGAATACGCAGCCGCGATCGCCCAGGTCAACGGCCGCATGAGTGTCCCGGATGCTCCGTTCAAGACCACCTGGCCGATGCTGGCGTTCAAGCGGATGCTGCGCCACGCCGCCGAGCAGGGCGTGGACCGCATCGCGTGGACCACAGGCGCCCAGCAGGCCCAGCGCTACGACCTGGCGAAGCAGGTCAAGGAAATCTTCTGGACCTGGCCGGATAAGGACACCGGCGCCAAGCTGGTGATCATCACTCCGATCGGCGGGGGCGAGCTCGAGTTCCGCGTTCGCCCCGACGGCACGATCCAAGCGGTCGGCGGGAAGCGTGCCGGCGACGAGCTCGACGGCAAGCGCCTCGATGCCGTGGTGGGCAAGGACGTTGCCGACAAGATCATCGCGGCCGAGAAGAACGGCACCCTGGCCGGAACCGGCCTGTCCGTCGGCGGGGAGGGCATGCAAGCGTTCTATGACCGCATCCTGCCCAACGAGGTCAACAAGCTGGTCAAGAAGTGGGGCGGCAAGGTCGGCAAGACGACGATCAACTCGCAGGGCACCGGCGGCTACGAGCAGCGCGAGTACCAGGGGCCGGAACTGACCCTTATGCAGCTGCGGCAGAAGATCAATTCAGCCAACTCCAACGACCAATGGCAGCTTGAAGAGCTCTTTCACGCGCTCAAGGTCCTGCCATGGAATGCGGCAGTGCAGGCACAAGGCCTGTCTATCAGTGCCGCGCGCCACCTGGGCGGCGATATGCAGGTCCGCAAGCAGGTCGACGTGGACGTGCACAGCCTGGATATCACCGACGCCATCCGCGCCGCTGCGCTGGACGGCATGCCGATGTTCTCGCCGGCGGGAGCTCGCCCCTCGATGGGCATGCCTTTCGACCAGGCGCAGGTCATCGTGGCGCGCGCGGTCAAGGCGTGGGGCGACAACGGGCCGCAGGTGCGGCTTGTGGCCAGCGGCAACGACTTCCCCGCCACCGCGAAGGCCTCGCCCGGCTTCGAGCGCGCTGAAGGCTTCTACGAGGGGGCGCCCGTCGTCTACCTCAACGTTGGCGCCATCGACACCGCCGAGCGCCTGCAGCAGGTCCTGGCTCACGAAGCCATCGGCCATTACGGCGTGGAGCGTGTGGTGGGACAGGCCGAATGGGACGGCATCATTGCCGCGATCGGAAAGCTGGCCACCTCCGCAGACACCAGTGCGCAGCTGAAAGCCGTGTTCAAGGACGTGCGCGCGCGGTATGGCGACCTGTCCGCCGGCGACTTCGCCAAGGAATCGATCGCGGTCATGGCCGAGCGGGGCATACGCAACAGCTTCGTCGGCCGCATGGTTGCCGCCGTGCGTCGCTTCCTGCGCAAGTTCATGCCCGGGTTCACCTGGTCCGAGGCCGACGTGCGCGACCTGCTCTCGCAGGCTGATAGCTTCCTACGCGCGCCGGCGCCGGCCGTGGCCACGCCGGCGGCCACCAGCACCGGCGGGCTGTTCTCCCGCAAGCCGGGCGACGTGATGGACGACCTGGACGCGATCCGCGGCGCCATGACCTCCGGTAGCTTCCTCGAGCGGGCCAAGCAGAAGCTCCGCGACCTGACGCCGGGCAAGGTGAAGGACGCGGCTCGGCAGACCTGGTTGGGCGCGCTGACGACCCGGCACCTGACCGAGCTCGGGCTCGACTACTTCAGCAACATCCGCCACTACAGCGATTGGCTGGGCGAAATGCAGGCAGACCGCAACGCCATGCAGGCCGATGCCGAGGACGTGGCCGAGCGCGCGCGGAAGTGGGCCGCCAAGAACAAGGCCGAGGCTGATGCCATGTTCGACGTGATGCACGAGGCCACCGTCGACGGCGTGGATCCGGCCGAGGACTACCAACCCCTGCAGTTCCGGTTCTCCGGGCAGATGCACGTGGTCACGACCAAGAAGATCAAGGAAGCGCTCGAGGTCATAAAGCAGCAGATCCGGGAACGATCGGGCGACAGCAAGCGGGAAATGTACGAAGAGGCGAAGCTCCTGCGCACCATGCCGGCACGCGAGAAAGCGCGATCGCGGAAATATGCCCCGTTGGTGGCCAAGTGGAACGGCCTCAGCCCCGAGGCAAAGGCGTTCTATGTCGAATTCCGCAACAAGTACTCCGATCGCAGCGACCAGGTGGAGAAGGCACTCATTGCCCGAATCAAGGACAGCGTCGCCGATGCCAACAGCAAGCGGAAGCTGATCGACGTCATCCGCCAGCAGTTCGAGAGCAACAGGCTCCAAGGCGTCTACTTCCCCCTGCAACGCTTCGGCAAGTACTTCGTCGCGGCCGAGAAGGCGGGCGTGCCCACGTTCCAGATGTTCGAGAAGCTGGGCGACCTCAGCCGGGCAGAGCGGGCCTTGCGCGAGCGTGGGTTCACCATCACCGCGCGCGGCCTCAAGGACCAGGGCAAGGCCAAGGACGCCCCGAGCGGGACGTTCGTGGCCGAGCTCATGGCCAAGATGGAGCGGGGCGGGGTCTCGGAGAAGCTGCAAGACGAGATTTACCAGATGTACCTGCAAGCCCTGCCCGAAATGTCGATGCGAAAGCACGCCATCCACCGCAAGAGCATCCCCGGCTGGGACCCGGACGGGGTCCGGGCGTTCGCGTTCAACATGCACCACGGCTCGCACCAGCTGGCCCGCATGCGGTTCGGGCACAAGCTCTCGGGCGTGCTCGACGTGATCAAGAAGCAGCAGGAGGTAAGGGCTCGGGACGAGACCAGCGACACCAGCAAGATCATTGCCGGCGACGCCATCCTTCAGGAGCTCCACCGCCGGCACGACTGGATCATGAATCCGACCGACAACCCCGTGACCAACCTGGTCAGCAGCGTGGGTTTCAGCTACTACCTGGGCATGACGCCGGCGGCCAGCCTGGTCAACCTCACGCAGAACGCGCTTGTCACGTACCCCTACCTGGCCAGCCGGTTCGGGGCGGTCAAGGCCATGAACTACATGCTGTCTGCGTTCAAGGACGCCGGCCGCACCGTGGGGCATATCCAAAAGACCCTCACCGACCCGGAAGAGCTCCGTGCGCATGCGGCGCTGCAGGTCATGGGCGCGCTCGACAAGACGCAGGCGCACAACCTGGCCGGCATCGCCGAGGGCGGCATGGCCGGCTACAACCCGACGATGAACCGCGTTATGGAAATCATCGGCTGGGGCTTCCACAAGACGGAAGTGATCAACCGCGAAACCACCGGCATGGCTGCGTTCCGGCTGGCGCGCGCGGATGGCCAGAAGTTCGACGAAGCGCTCAAGACCGCCAGCGAGGCCATCTGGGAAACCCACTTCGACTACAGCAACGCCAACCGCGCGCGCTTCATGCAATCGGGCACGGCAAAGGTCCTGCTCATGTTCCGGCAGTACTCGCTGAATATGACGTGGCACCTTGGCCGGATGGTGTGGCAGGCCACGAAGGGCGAGAGCGCCGAGGTCCGCAAGCTGGCCCGTCGCAACCTCACCGGGATCCTGGGCATGTCTGCCCTGTTCTCCGGCACGCTCGGCCTGCCCATGGCGTCCGTGGTCCTGGGCACGCTCAACGCCCTGCAAGCCACGTTCGGGGACGATGACGAGCCGTGGGAGGCCGAGACCGAGCTCCGGGCGTTCCTGGTCGACATGCTGGGCGAGGATGCGGCCGACGTGCTCCTGCATGGTGGCGTCAACAAGGCCACCGGCGCCGATATCGCCGGCCGCGTGGGTCTTAACGAAATGTGGTTCCGGGATCCGGACAAGGAGCTCGAGGGGCGCGGCTACTACTACAGCCTGCTCGAGCAGGCGGCCGGACCCATGGGCGGCGTGCTCAAGAACGTGATCGTCGGGAAGAACCTGGTCGACGAGGGGCAGGTGTGGCGCGGCGTGGAGACCATGCTGCCCAAGGCGCTCAAGGACGCCATGAAAGGGATGCGGTTCGCCTCCGAGGGCGTCAACACCCTGCGCGGCGATGCGTTGGTGGAGGACCTGGGCGTCTACCGCACCCTGCTACAGACCGCGGGCTTCAGCCCCGACAAGGTCAGCCGGCAGTACGAGCGCAACCGGGAGGTCGGGCTCTACGAGAAGAGGATCATGGACAGGCGTGACAGCCTTATGGACGGCCTGGCCATGGCCCTGCGCACCGGCGACAACGATGCGCGCGCAGCGACCATCGAGAAGATTCAGGCGTTCAACGGGAAGTTCCCGGAAGTGGCCATCACCACCGCCGGCATCCGCGCCTCGATCAAGGCCCGCGCGCGGTACAGCGCCAAGGCCGAGGGCGGCATGGTGATCAACCCGAAGCTGCGGGCCCGCTTGACGGCAGGGGAAACGCCGGAATAGTCTCGATGCCACACCCCGACGAGTGAACGGCCGCTACCTGGCCAGATGGACAAAACCCCCGGCATCACTGCCGGGGGTTTTTTGTTGCCTCGAGGCTAGGCCGCTATACCGCCTAGTGGGGTTCCAGCCTGGACGTGCCCATCCGCACCTGCCCGTACAAGGTCATGCCCTCGCGGCACCGGACGGGATTGCCGACCAATGACTGGAATCCCTCGAGCTTGCCCGTGGCTATGTCGATGACCTCAATGCCGTCGACGATATCCTCGATTACGCCATCGACCTTCCACCATGCGCTACCGAGGTTGTCGGGCGGAAGCGGCCTGGCCCACTCGGGGCGAGGCAGGGACCTGGTGCGCGGGGCAAGCCACAAGCCGTTCTCGCGCAGGAGGCCGCCAATCGACACGCGCCGCTCTTGTGTCGGGGCGAGCGGGGCGGGCTCCTTGGAAAAGTCATGGGCTAAGAACTTGTCGGCAGGCCACGCCTCGATCGGCTTCCAGTCCGGAGAGGCCCGCAGCTGCTCAATTTGCTCCGGATTCATCACCAGCAGCGCCGGCGAGGGTTTGGAACCCTCGCGGGTCGCACGTCCTGCAACGGTTTCGGGGTAGGCAGTGACCGATTCCTGACCGCGCACGTAGGCCTCGCCCAATACGCGCATCGTTTCTTTGAAGCTGGCCAGCAGCAGGCTCGCCGGCACCTGGTCCGCGATCGACGGCGGGTAGAGGTAGCGCAGCAGGGCATCGGTGACTGCCCGGTGATGCCCGAGCACTTCGACAGGCAGGCTCATGGTGCCAACTCCGGTTCGTAGCCAACGTTGTCGGCATGCAGGACCAGGACCAGCGGCTCGAGGAACGTGTCGACCTTCTCGACCTGGATGCGCGCCGGCGTGATCGGCACGTGGATGGTCTCCCACGTAAACAGCACCGGCAGGTCGGGATCGTGCGCCTGCAGTGCGTCGACGAGCTCGCCGACGGTCATGGTCCCGCCGGCGGACCATGGCTCTCCGACGCGTGTGGGCGAATAGGCGGCTGTAAGGTGCATCATTTTCATGGTCAGGCTCCTACGTTGGCCCAGAGGGCTTGTACCCGTTGCCCCGCGTCGGGAATGATCGAGGGGATGAATCGCGCGTACTTCCGCGCGGTGACGGTCCAGTCCTTATGACCCATCTGCTTGGCCACCCACATGACGTTCTCGCCGGCGCTCAAGGCCTGGGAGGCGAAGGTGTGGCGCATCTGGTAGGGGTAGCGGTACCGGACGCCGGCGCGCGTCAGGGTCCGGGCCCAGACCTCCCGAATCTCCCGGTCGCTCTTCCAGGGCAGGCCGGCGGCATCGAGGAACACGCGCGCGTCGGGATCGACCTGGCTGGCGCCTTGGACCTGGCGCAGGGCGCCGATCGCCATGGGGAGCAGCGCGATCGTGCGCGTGCCGGCGGCCGTCTTGGTCGTTTTCAGCTTGCCCATCACCCATGCCTCGCTGATTCGGGCATCCCAGCCCTGCTCAGTCGCCGGCGACAGGGAGCCCCAGCGCAGGGCGATCATTTCCGACGTGCGCAGGCCCGTGGCGAAATTGAACATGCAGAAGGCCCGGAAGCCTGGATCCGCGGCGGCGACGATGGCCCGTATCTCTTCCGGGCTGAAAGGGTCCACTTCCTCGAGCAGCAGCTTCGCGCGCCGCTTCACCACCAGGCCGTCGGCGGGGTTCGAGGGTATAAGGCCGTCAGAGCAGGCTTCCACTAGCATCGAGCGCATGGGCCCGAGCACGTTGTTCGCCCGCTTGGCGCTGCAATCCCGGCAATGCTCGTCCAGGACCGCGCGCAGGTGCGACTTCTCGAGCTTGTTGAGGGCGATATGCCCCACCGCCGGTAGCCAGATAGACGCGGCCATGCGCCGGTACCCGACCATGGTGGAGTGCTGCAGTTCGGCATCCTTGCGCAGCAGCCACGTGATCAAGGCTTCGCCCGTGCTGATGGTCAGCCCGATCGCCGGCGCCCGGCGGCTCCCCGGGAAGGTCTTGGCGTAGTCGAAGAGGCCGCGCCCTATCTCGTCCTGGATCCTGCCGTGCATGTTCTCGGCGAAACGCTTGTTGGTGGCGTTGGGGGCCAGCTTGAGCCGTTCCCGGTACCGCTTGCCCATGAACCGGAAATCGAGCTCGATGCTCTTGTTGCTGATGGCCCGCACGCCCGGCCGCCATGGTCCGAGGTCCTTTTTCACGCTGCGCGCGACCTGGTCTCGAAGAAATCGCGCGCGTCGGCGTGGGTCAGCATGTAGAGCCGGCCAAGGTCCGGGCTGCAATGGTCGTTGATCTTCCACGGGTTCCCGCTGTCCGCCAGCGTGGAGTTGTGGCGCAGGACGTAGACGATCATGCGCGCGCTATAGCTGGCGGCGCCGGCCTTCCGCATCTTGTTGGCCTCGTCACAAAAGGCCTTCCAGATGTGCCGGTTGTCCAGGTACCAGAGCACGAAGCCATCCCGGAAGCGGCTGGCGTTGTCCTTTAGGACCTGCAACGTGGGGTCTGTCTCGAAGAGGGCGGGCTGTTCCATGGCGTGCTCCTGGGTCAGGCGTGAAGGATGGTTGTGCGGGCGGGCAGGTGTTCGGGGTCGACCATGTCGGCGCACGCAGCGGCCAGCCACGTGGCCGAGGCTTGGTCGCCGCGCTCGAGCGCAGCCTTGGTCAGTTGGTCAACGGCCTGGTAGAGGTCCAGCCCTTGCACGCGCATGCAGCGGTCTATGACGCCCTGCACGCGCTGGGAGGTCTCCACGTACCGCATCGGCGTGGTGGCGGCCTTGCACCACTTCCGCGCCTCGTCCAGCTTCGCGTTGAGCTCCCGCTGGACCTCCTGCATGGACCTGCGCGGCGCGGTCTGCTTCCCGAAGTCAGGATCCCGGCTCATTTGGGGGCCGCCAGCATTGGGAACCCGGGCATCTTGCCGGACTTATAAGCCGCCTCGAGCCGCGGGGTCAGGTACTCGGACACCGTATCGCCCGACGGCAGGACCAGGTGCGCCATGAACTCGTCGTCGAAGGTCGTGATATCCGACTCAATGGCCTCGAGCTTGGCCTTGATCACCAGGTTGAGCGCGCGCCACTTCTGCCGGCAAGCCTGCTCCCACGCCTCGTAGGCCGCCTTTGGCGTGCGCTCGCGCGGGTTCAGGTGGTTGGAGTGCGTGAACTCGACGTCGGCCGGGTTCGGCAGGTGGAGCTCGAAGCGCACCGTGCGGCCGTTGACCTCGAACATGACGGTCGCCTTGGTGCGGCTCGAGGCATAGGCGAAATGGTCGGCGCCGTACCTGGTCAGGGTCCGCTCTATCTCGGCGCGGCTGGCCTCCGTTGAAACGCTGGTGTTGCTGGCGAACTTGCTCATGGCACCTTCCTGAACTTCACGACCCAGACCCACGGATTGCGGGCCCAGCTGGCGGAACCGTTGATATCGACCCACAGCCAAGCGAACCCGACCGTCGCGCGCTGCCCGGCGACCTGCGTGACACCCTCCGCGATCGCGTCGGCCTCGCTGATGCGATGCAGCTTCTCCACGCGCACGTCGGTTATCTCGAGCTCGAGGCGGCATGCCGCGCGCGGCATGTGGATGCTGGGGCGCCACTTGAGCCCGTAATCCTTACGCGCTTCGTCGCTGGCGCTGCCCGGCGGGCTGTCTGCCCGGTAGGCGTACCGCTGGCGCTTCCTGGTGATGGGGTCGGAGTGCTCGATGCCGGTCCCCTCGAGGTCCATCCAGCCCTCGCGCACCCAGATGCGATCGCCGACGAAGCCGTAAGGGCATCGCAGGTGATAGCCCGGCTGGCCGGCGTCGGAAGCCTCGAACAAGTTGGCGCCGACGCGCTGCACCAGGTCGTGCTGGCACTTGAGCGCGCGCCGTGTCTGTGTCTTGGTGCCGGCCTGCAACGCTTTCACCATCGGCCCGGAAAACAGCATGGGCTTTGACTCCGGGCGATCGCAGTTCGAGCACACGAAAGCCCTGACCCACGAACACCCGCCGGGGCAGGCTTGGAAATCGGTGCATTTGCAGTATTTGCACTTCATGCGCCTGTCTCCTGTACCGCCTCGAGAGCCGCCGCCGGCGCCGGCGCCGGGCCGACCATGTAAGACGGCGGGCGCGGGATTGCAACGTCGTGCGGGCGCCAAATGTGCAGGCAGTACGGATGCCAGTTGATGTGCTCGCTCGCCGGCACGTGCAGCTGCATGGCAGTCTCGCCGGCGAGGAAGAACTCATGCTTCACCTGCTCCATTTCCTCCCACGACGGAACCCGGTGCGGCGTGCTCACGCTCACGTGGTCCCAGCCCTCGCCGGCGCACGCGATGATGCGCAGCTGGCCGCCGTCGGCGGCGCTGCGCATGGTGAAGGCGCCGGCGGTGTGGTCGCCGAACTGGCCATGGAAAACAACGCGCTTCGCGTTGAGCAGGCTGTGCAAGTTCTTCATGGTGCTCCTAGAGGTTGAAGCCGGTTATCCGGCAGAGAGTGGCGGTCGCGCGCTTGAGTCGGCACGCCTTACGATGGGCGCTTGCGTGCGTGGAATTGAGGGCGAGGATCTTGGCTTCCGTCGCCCGGTCGATCGATCGCTTCTTGCCGCACCGGACCAGTTGCAGCGTTCGCAGCGGCACCCCAGTCACTATTGCGATACGGCGCCTGCCCACGTTGACGCGCGTCAAATGCCGCATGTGGGCCTGGATGCGCGCTACACCAACGTACCGGCTGGGCGCTCCCGCTTTCTTCGCCTTGCGCCAAAGGCGCTGATACTGCGCGTGCGCGTGCCGGCACTTCCCACACCTGCACCCGCCTGTATAGCCGGCCTGTGTTCCGCATGAGCTCATAACGCCTCGTATTGGTTGGTGGCTTCCATCTTGCAAACGACCAGCGTTGCCGCGCGGCCTTCCCCGAACTTAAAGCCGAGCTCGAACGGCCCGGACAAGCCGCTGCGCACGTGGGGATGCTGGACGAAGGCCGTCATCGCATCGGCGACCAGGAAACACAGCTGGCGATCGTCTGGGACCTCGACCGTGGCGGTGAAGGTCACGGTCAGGCGCCGCAGGGCGGGGACAACGTCGGCCAGTTCGCCGATTGGTTCAGGGGTATCAGTCATCGGAGTCTCCAAACGAGCGGAACATGGTCAGTGCGCCCTTGTGGAAGGCCGCATCCTCAGCATCCTTCAACGCGCGCCGCTGCCCGGGGAGGAAGATGGAACGCAGCAGCAGCGCGTTCTTTTCGTCTTGCGCCACCAGCACCATGCCCGCGCGCTGACGGCGTGGCGCGTGGATCCAGACGGCTTGCAGGACCACACACCAGGTTTCCATCTTGATTGGCTCGTCGTCCGCCGGCGGGGCGAGCTCGAGCACGGGGATGACGGTCAGGGCGACGCGTTCGGTTGTGTGCAGGAAATTGACCGCCCATTGATCCAGCTTGATCACCGTGATCGGCTCGAAATCCTGCGTGTAGACCACGACCCTCATGCGGGGTAGCCGTCGTGCAGCTGGCCGTCCAGGGTCCGCCCGGCGAGCTTCTTGCCCACCTTGCGCACCGTGCGGCCGTCCTTGAACGTGAAGTGCTCGCCGTCGCCCTCGACCTCCGACACCGACACGTACTCACCCCACTGCTTGAAGAGGAACGGCACGCCGGCGATCACGCATTGGTCGCGCACGCTTCGGGCCCATTGCGGGTTCATCGGCCGCGCGCCGGCGCCGCTCTCGCCACCCAGCACGACCCAATCCAGCGCCTTGATCGCGCTCGAGCTCGAGTGGTAGCCGCGCGACCTGGACACGTACCGCCCGACCAGGGCGTCGTAGAAGCTCATGCTCTCGCCATACTTACCATCCACTTCCACCGCCCGGACGTGCAGCAGGTCCAGCGGGCCCAGCAGGGGCTCGGCCGATATCCAGCGCTTCGCCGCCGGCGTGGCCAGCAGGTCCGGGATCCGGTCGTCAGCCGTGTGCTGATCCTCGGCACTCACGCCGAGCCATACGTTCGGCAACGGCCACGCCTGCGCCTCGGCCGGCTTGCTGCTCACCGAGCTCCACTGGTTGTAGATGCGGCGCAGGCGTTCCGGCGCCGAAAGGTAGGCGCGCATGCGATCGGCCCGCTTCGTGAGCACCTGGAACGTGTGCTGCGGGTTCGCGGCCATGACCGCAAACACCAGGTCGATCCACTCGTCGGACACCGCCTCGTAAAACAGGTCGGCATGCGCGCAGACGAAGATGCGGCGCGGCCGCTTCCACTTCCCGGGGTCGCCCAGCATCGACCAGTTCAAGCGGACCTCACCGTTCCAGACGGGGCCGGCCTTGGTGTCGATCGTGAGCCCTTCGCGCGTGGGGTGATGCTTGAGGCGCCCGCCGGCGAGCTTCATCGCGTAGCAGTGCTTGCAGCCTGCGGACAGGACCTTGCAGCCCGTGATCGGGTTCCAGGTCGCGTCGGTCCACTCGATCGCGGTCTTATCGGCCATAGCGGTCAGCCGTCAGGTCCCAGCCCGCCTTAAACACGAAGAGGAACACGACCAGGGTGATCAACCACTGGGTTTTGCGATCGGCGTAGCCGCCCATCATTAGCAGGCTCACCACCGCGGCGGCGGCCAGTGCAGGAGTGATGACAAAGACGCAGCGCGCGACGGTTCTACCCATGGTTCATTACCTCGAGGAATGTGGTGCGTTCGGTGTTGTTGGGGCTGCGGCCGTACTTTTTGGCGCAGCGGGAGCAGTGCGGCCACGTGCCGATGCCCAGCATTGGCCAGCGCGCGTCGGCCGTGACCTTGAAGCCGCACAGGCTGGCGTACTCCCGCCGCTGGCCGCGCGCGCTGATCTTGGAGACCTCGGCCGGCAGGTACCGGAACACGTGCCCGGTCTGCGATGCCGGCGAGTGCGCCCACCCGTGCACGTGGTTGGCCAGCGGCGGGCCGCTTAGAACCGGCCGCCTCACGGAGCGCGCGCCGCCCAGACAGCCAGGCGCTCGTACTTCTGCGCCGTGGTGTGCCCGTCCCATTGCCCCGTGTAGGGCGGCAGGTGCGCGAAGAGCGGCGCGTGGTCGTCGTGGTAGTGCCAGGACACTTGCCCGAACGGCATATCGATATAGACGCAGTTGTGCCACTCCGGCGACCAATCCGCGATCGTGGTTTTTCCCGTGCCACTCGGCCACGGGCCCGACGCCAGCGCCGCCACCACGCGGTTGCGCTCGAGGTATGCGTCGTCTTTCGCTGCTACCACCGTGCGCAGCTGATTCTTGAGGGCGGCCAGGTGGAACGCGGCGGCCTCGTTGAGGGTTCCGGCGTGCATCCATGCCTCCGACGTGGCGGCGACGTTGTGCAAGGCCTGGTAGAGGTCGCTGGTGTCATCCATGCCCGACTGACGCAGGGCAAAGGCCAGGTCTTGCAGGCGGATGGACAGCGCCGTGCGCTGCTCCCACCTGAAACGAACTTCCTGCTGCAGCGCCTTGATCACGGCCTGCTCGGGACCGTCGGCGGCCTGGTGCAGCATCGCCTGCTCAATGTCCACGGCATCGGCTATCTCGGCGCCGATGCCACCGGGCGCGATTGGGGTTTGGTCGGTCATAAGAGCTCCAAGGGGTCGAAGTTGAGGGGAATGTGTGCTGCCTCGTAGGCAGAGAGCCCTTCGGCGCGGATCCACTGCGCGCGCCGTATCCGCTGGCGCGCGCGTGCAACGACGCCCGGGTCCCGGGGCGCCGCTGTTAGCCACTCGTCGAAGTTGATGCTGCAGGGCGGGCCAATGAGGCGCGCGTCGGGCTGTACCGTCGCGCTCATTGGTCAGGCGCCCGCCCTGCAGACTGAAGGCTGTTCGCGGTGTGGAACTCTACGTCGTCGATGTGAATGGCGCCGTCGGCCGTGCGATGCGCCGTCACCGTGGCATCGCCATCGGGCGAGCCCTGGTCAACACCAAAGATCACCGCATCGCCCGGCGCCACCGGCTTGAACCCGTCATCGGTCGCAATGTAGGCCGTGAGGCCCAGCTTCGCCCGCGCGTTGTTCCAGTTGCCGCCGCGCGCCTCGAGCTCGGCTTTCCGCTGCGCATGGTGCTCGAGCGTTTCCGGCGTCCACTGCACGTCATTGCAGCCGCCCAGCATGCCCTTGTGGATCTGCGCGCGCCGGCGGGCACACTCCTGGTCGCCACCACCGAACGGCGCCCAGACGCGTTGCGAGGCCCGCCAGCGGCGCCACCAACTGCCCGAGCTCGAGGAATTGCGCGGCGAGGTTGGCGTGCCGTTCTTCTTCGGCTTCGGGCCCGGCTTGGGCGAGAGCTTCGCCGGGTCGTGCGCTGACGGTACGTTGAGCGTTGGGGCGCCAACGAACCCGCCGATGCTCAACAGCAGGGCGCTCGACAGCAGGCGGATACGGGAGAAGCTCATGCTTTGGTCCTTTTGGGTTTGGGAGCGAGTACTGTGCGGCCGCCGGCGGCATCTGGTGGCGACACCAGGCCGTTGAGCTCCATGAATTCAATCAGGCGCGCGGCGCGGTTGTAGCCGATCTTGAATACGCGCTGCACGCCGCTGATGCTGGTCTTGCCCGACTCGAGGACGTACTTCGACGCCTCGCCAATGAGTGGATCCTTGTCGCCCGGTGAAACCACTTCACACAGGCGGTCTATCAGTTCCTCGCCCTTGTTGAGCGCCGGCCCGCCGAACGTGGCCAGTACCTCCCCGCCGGGCGCCTCGAGGGTCGCGGTGATGCCCTGGTCGCGCATCATTTCGTCCAGCCGCTCGGCCGCGCCGGTGTTGCTGATGTTCTCGACCGCGCTGGCGGCCTGCTCGGCATCGATGCTCGTCGCGGTGATCTTGAACGCCGGCTCTAGCAGCAGGTCCCACAACTGGCCAATCTCGCCCTGCATAAGGAAGAACCGCGCATCGAGCTCGGCGCCGAGGTCATCGCGCGGCGGGCCGTCGTTGAGGCCATCGAGCACGCCATCCATGAACTTGAGGCTGCGAATCACCAGGTCCTCACCGATGGTGAAGCTGGCGCGATCGCCGTAGTTCAGTTCCAGCCGCGTGCACTGCATGCCCGCCGCCAGCATCGCCTCGAGCTCTTCGCCGGCGAGCTCGAAGTTCCGCAGATTGACCTTGGCGCCGCCGGTACCGGGCTCGGCCAGGTCGCACTGCTCGCCCAGCGAGAAGCCTTCCGGCAGGTCCTCGCCCGCCACCCAGCCCGTGAGGACCGCGCGCGGCGATCGCTCGGCATTGAGGGGCAGGCAGGGGAAGGCACCCACGCTCGCGCGGACCTCCGACACCACGCGATCGGCCGCGCCGCGCGATGACGTGTCCACCACGAAGAGCCCGCGCTTCCAGTCGAAGTAGGCGCCGATGCGGGCGGGCATGACGAACGCCTTGGGCAGGAGCTCGGCAATCAGGTCCTCGCGCACCCGCCTGCGCACCTGCCCGCCCTCGAGCAGGCCATTTGCCTCGAGCTCTTTCAGCTTCTTGGCCAGCAGGTCGTTGACCACCGCCGCCGGCAGGATCTTGGTTTCCGAGCCCAGCACCACGCCGGCGGATCCAGGATTGCCCGCGCCGGTACCGCGCGCGACCTGCACATAGGCAACGCTATCGCGGCCGTAGGGCGATACCCAGCCGGAGCGCACGAGCTCCATGGGCCCGACGGGCGTGAGGCGGTTCAACGGCAGGGCCGTTTCTAGCGCCATATCGATGGCTTCGCCCAGGCTGCAGGGCGCCATGTCGGCGACCTCAGTAGGGAATCGGTAGAACGTCAGGGCTCGGAAGAACACTCGGGGTTTTCCTTCTGGTAGCAGGTCAGGGTGTAGCTCTTGGGTATCTCGGGCTGATGCAGGAACGTGCGGCGGAGTGTGTCCTCAGCCTCGCCCAGGCTCGCCGCCTCGATGACGACATTGCCGCGCACGGTTGTGCCGAATTGGAAGATGAACACCAGCATCTAGCGAACGACACGTAACGCCGCCCGCGACGGAACGCGGTAGTCGATCGCCGGCGGGACCGCTGGGTCCGTGCGGCGGAAGTCAGGGCGCACGCCCAGCTTCCACGCGCGTTGAATCTCGGCGCCGGCACGCTCGCGCGCAGCACGCATCTTGTGGGAGGCGTGCAGGGGAAAGAGCAGGCTCGCTATTTCGTAGCGGGAGCGCTGGGACTCAGCAGAGGGGACGCGCGGGTTCCACGACAGGCGGGGGAGCAGCCGCTCCCACCATTTCAGCTTGGCCGTGGTGTGGATGACGATCGCATCGATGCCGGTGTCGCCGGCGATGGACTCGAGCAGCTTCAGGGGAGGCAGGCGCATCACTGGAACGCCAGGTCATAGATGACGCATTGCGACGGGGCACCGTCGGGGGAGGGGACGACCGGCAAGGAGGGGAGGATTGCCGTTGCCCCGCCGCAAGCGTCGGGAAGTGCGTAGTCGCCCGTGGTCACGGCGTCGACTGCGGTAAGCGCGTCAGTCCATGCACGCGCGTTGAAGGGGCCAGACAGCGCCGAGGCCAATTCCTTTCCACAAGACGGCTCGGCGCCGCTGGCTTGGAACGCGTTGAGGCTGGTGCGGGCGATGGTCGCGCGCAGGAAGAAGTCATCTTCCTTCGCCAGCTGATAGACCTGCAACGCTGCGCAGGTCCTTTGATCGGTTATCTGGGGAGCGGGGAGCTCGGCCGGGGCGGCGGGAAGTGTGCCGGTCAGGGCCAGCACGACAGCCAGGGAGACAGCGGCGGCCAGGTCGAAGCGGGAGAAGTAGAGCGGGTAGCCCGTTGGGTTTTTCATGGTGGAGCCTCGTGGAAAGGTGCACCGATGATGAGGTTCCCTTTTATCCGGTGTCAAGCAATATCCTTATATCGGCCGGGGACGGGCGTGGCCACCCGCGCAGCTGGTCGGCGTTGGTGTGCTTGAGAGCTCAAAACAAGGGTTTTCGTTAAAGTGAGATATCGCTCCCGTTTTTCATGCGGGCTCGTGGGCCTTGACCCTGATATAAGGCAGCCTGATACTTCCGACCATGACCGACTTCCCCCAGACCACCGCCCAGGCGCCGGATAGCGCGCCTCCAATCCACCCGCTGAAGGTGTGGCGCAAGGCCAATCGCGTGGCGCAAGCCGAGTTCGCGCGCCGCCTGACCGCCAAGGGCTACCCCACCAGCCAGGTCACCATTTCCCATTACGAGAGCTACGGGCCCGACGGCACCACGCCCGACGTAAACCGCGCACTGGCGATCGCCGAGCTCACAAGCGGCCTCGTCAACGCGGCCAGCTGGCAGAAGCCTGTTATCCCGCCACCACCTGCGGACCCCGACGAGGGCCGCGTCATCCCCTTGGAGAGCCTGCCTTGAGCCAGAGCAAGACCGCCACCCGCACCCAGCAAGCCGCCGCCGCCCACCATGCCCGGGCGGCCGCAGGGATCGACGCCAACACGCCCACGTGGGCCGTGACCATCATCCAGCGGCTCGGAAAGATGGAACGCAGCCTCGAAGAGCTCAAGCGACAGGCCAAGGTGAATTCAGGCCTCGAGCAAAAGGGCTGCGACCTGGTAGTGCAGCAGTTGGAAGCCATCCGGGAACTGCTCGGGCCGACGAGCTCCAACGGATTTGTATATACAACCGAGCACCCGCCCTGCGTCCCGTTCGCGGTACGTGGGCTCGCCCCGACAGCAAACGTCGACGGCGTCGCGCTCGCCCTCGCCAATGCCCGCACCAACTGGGACAAGTGGGGCGATCCGCTCCTGCACGCTTCCCATTGCAACTACTTCTGCACCTATGACGGCCCGTGCACCTGCGACGAGTCCGAAGCGACCATGATCAGCAAGGTCCTCACCGAGGCCCACGACGCCCGGGTACGCGCATGGGCAGCAGGGCAGCAGGAACCCAGCACGAAGCCCTACCCGCGCTTCATGTGGGCCATCCGTGCGTGGCGCAGGTGGACAGGCCGATGAAGGCCGGGCAGCGCTGGCGCAAGCCACAGACCACCACCGACGCGCTGGGGCTGGCCATCGACCAGGTCGACCACCTGCAGCGCCGCGGATTCGAGATTGACGCCGAGACCTGCGCACTGCTTCCCGGCGTCGATATCGTCCTATGGGCCCAAGGCCTACGCGGGCCGTTGACCACGACGGCCATCCGCGCGCGCTGGAACGTGCACAAGGCCACCGCATGCCGCTGGATGCACCAGCTGCAGTCCGTCTACAACGCCGCGCAGGCCATCCGCGCGCGCCGTGAAGAGTCACCCATCGAACAACCCAGCATTGCCCTCACAGGGGGGGAGACCGCTTGAGCGCCAAACTGATGGAGCGCGCGTACAACGCCGCCGCACCCGTAGAGATACCCCGCCAGTCACCGCGCATGGTCCTGGTGCACATCGCCAGCCTCGCCAACGAGGAAGGCGAGGCGCTGGTCAACATCGACCAGGCCGCCGCGAAGCTCGGCATCGGGCCCATGCAGGTGGAAGTGGCCATGTTCCGCCTGAAGCAGGAAGGGTTCATCGACTACCGCGAGGCCGACACCGGCGACACGCAGCGCGTGCAGATCCAGGTGGACCGGCTATGAGCATCCGGCTGATGCAACTGGTGTGGGAGCAGGACCTCAGCCACAGCCGCAAGCTCCTGCTCCTGTCCCTCGCCGACCAGGCCAACGACAACGGGGAGTGCTACCCGGGCATTGCATCGATCGCGCGCCGTTGCGGCTGCAGCGACCGCACCGTATTCAGGAGCCTGACCGAGCTCGAGAACGACGGATTCCTCGAGCGGCACATCATGGCCGGCGGCCGCAACCTCTACACCCTCAATGAGGAACGGCTACGCCAGATGCCACTGCCGCAGCCACGCCAAAATGGCACCCCTGACAAAATGGCAGGTCGGACAAAATGTCATGCCACCCCTGACACAGTGGCAGTTACCCCCTGTCAGGATGGCAGTCCTATAGAGCAACCCCCAGCTAACCCAAATGAAACCCCAGCGGCGCGTGGCCACGGGGACGAGTGGAAGCTCCTGATGAAGCGGGAGCGGGACCAGGTCGCGGTCTACATGCCCATTCCCACCAAGCTGGACCTGCGCACGTTCTCCCTGTTCCTCGACCACCGCCGCGGAATCCGCCGGGAGCTCTCCGGCCCCGAGTGGATGACCATGCGCGCGCTGCTCGAGAAGCTGGCCGCCGAGGGCCAGGACCTCAACGACTCCCTAACGCTCGCCATCGGCGCCGGCCTCGCCCGCCCCGTGGATCCCCGTACCCAGCGCAAGCCTGCCCCGAGTGCAAACGATGACCTCTCAACAGCCGACTACAGCACCAGCGGAACCCCAGCCAGCCAACTCCCCGCCCACCTGCGACCCGGCGCCGACACCGACGTTGCAGAGCCCGGCCTCGAACTGGTGGAAGATCCCGACTGACGGCCGCCCGCCGTTCTGCGATGGGCACGACGAGCAGCTGATCCCGGACCTGCACGGACACCTGTACTGCCATTGGTGCTTGGTGGCCAAGCAGGAAGAGCGGGACAACGAAGCCAGGACCCTCGAGCACGCCCGCGAAACAGCCGCGCGCAAACAGGCCGAGCTCGACCAACGCGTCACCAGCGCCGGCATCCAGCCCCGGTACCGCGATCACACGTTCGGCACGTTTCCTGCCCGCACACCGGAGGCGCGCGCCGCCCTCAGCGTCCTGCGCAGCTACGCCAACACCTTCCGCAGGATCAACCGCCCCGCCGGTATTTCGATCGTGATGCTGGGCGGCGTCGGCACGGGCAAGAGCGGGCTGGCTGCGTGCGTAACCAACGCCGTCATTGCCGACGGGCTCACTGCGCTCTACATGACCGCCTATGCCGCCGTGCGCCACCAGCGCGACACGTGGGGCAGGAAAGGCCCCACCGAGACTGAAGCGCTCGCCGACCTGCTCGAGCCTGACCTCCTGGTGTTGGACGAAGTGGGCTCGGCCGTGGGCGACCCGCGCGAAATGGCCATGCTGTTCCAGGTGCTCGACGGCAGGTACGGGCAAAAGAAACCGACGATCGTGGTCAGCAACCTCGACATGAAGGCGTTGCGCCTCTTCCTTGGTTCGCGCCTGGTGGACCGCTTGCAAGACGACAGCAGTTTTTCCCTAACGTTCGACTGGCCTAGTTTGCGAGGCGCGATCGAAAAAGTAGGCCAGTACGAAGAAACAGGGAGGTTTGAGTGATCAATGCCGAGCAGCTGAAGCAGTACCACCGCCAGCTGGCGCTCTACTGCCTGCAAAGCGTCGGCGAGCCACTGACGGCCGCCGAGGTCGCCGAGCTCATGCAGACCACTGCCCTCAACTCGATGCACGCCGACCAGTGCTGGCAGCGCATCGACGCCGGCAAGGCCGCCGGCACCCTCAAAGCCCTGTTCAACGCCGGCAGCGTGCTCGAGGCGCCACCTGTCCGCAACGCGCGCCAAGGCAGGGACCAAGCACGATGGGCCCAGAACCCCGACAGCGAGCGCGCAGAGCTTCCCGAGTGCCCAGGTGAAGCACCACAGGCCACCGTGGCGCAGCCAGGCTTGCCGGAAGTACTCGCCCCCAGCATCGGCGCCGACCCGTACTCGCACATGAGCCGCACGCAGTTGGTCGCCCTGGTGACGGCACAAGACGAGCTCGACGCCCTGCTCAACCGCTTCACCGGCGAGCTCGCCGAGTGGAAGCAGCGCACCCGCGTCGCATTGGCCGTGCTCGAGTGAGCAAGGGCAAGCGGGCACTGCGGTATCAGACCGTGGACGAAATGCCGCCGGCGATGCAGCGCATGGCCAAGGCAGCGCTCGCCGGCGATCGCGTGCTGTTCCATGTACCTCGAGGGCCGGGCAAGACCAGTGCCGCCGCCGCGATCGAGGTTATGACGGCGCCGCAAGGCACCAAGGTCGCCGAGAAGCTGGCCAGGAAGAAGTACGGCAACCACATCACCCACGTCGACGGCATCCGCTTCGACAGCAAGCGGGAAGCGAAGTACTACGAGCAGCTGCTCCTGCGGCAGGCCGCCGGCGAGGTCAGCTACTTCCTGCGCCAGGTCGCGGTGCACATGCCCGGCGGCACGCGCCTGGTCGTGGACTTCCAAGAGCACCACGCCGATGGATCCGTGCACTACATCGACGTGAAAGGCCGCGAGACTCCCGTATTCCGCCTCAAGAAGCGCGAGATAGAGCACCACTACCCAATCAGGATTGAGCTCCGATGATCGAAGGTCCCGCGTTCCGCTACCACGGCGGCAAGTACCGCCTCGCCCCGTGGGTCCTGCAACACTTCCCGCCCCACCGGACCTACGTGGAGCCCTATGGCGGCGCCGCCGGCGTGATGCTGCAAAAGGAGCGGGCATACAGCGAGGTCTACAACGACCTGGACGGCGACGTGGTCAATTTCTTCCGTGTGTGCCAGTGCCCGATCGGGCGCATGCAGCTGGTCGAAGTGCTCGAGGCCACGCCCTACGCCCGGGAAGAGTTCGAGCGGGCATGGGAGCCGACCGACCACCCGGTTGAGCGCGCCCGGCGCATGGTCATCCGCGCCCAGATGGGATTTGGCAGCGCCGGCGCCACCAAGGGCCGCACCGGCTTCCGCATCGACAGCCAGCGCGAGTACGGCACCGCCCAACACCTATGGGCCCGGTACCCGGGCACCATCGGCCCGGTAGGCGATCGCTTCACCGGCGTCCTGATCGAGGACCGCCCCGCGCTCGAGGTCATGCTGGCGCACGACACGCCCGACACCCTGCATTACGTGGATCCGCCCTACATGCACGAAGCCCGCAAGCCTGGTGGCGGCGGGCATCGGTACTACCGCCATGAGCTCGAGCACGACGACCACGTCGCATTGCTCGGCGTGCTGGCGCAGCTGCAGGGCATGGTCGTGCTGTCAGGCTATCCGACCGAGCTCTACGATCGGACACTGGCCGAGTGGGGCTGGACCCGCACCAGCACGACCGCGCGCATATCCGCCGGCCGTGGCGGTGCGATCCGTAACGAGGTCCTTTGGTGCAACCCCGCGTGCAAGACGCCGCCCTCGAGGCAGAGCGTGATGGACTTCGCGGGGAAGGAAGAGAGCCCAGTCAGGGCCAACAGCTTCCGGGAATACTGGAAGTAAGCAGCACCACAGGGGGCAGGGCATGAAACGCAGGAACAAGCTGGATCCGCATAACGCCAAGGACAAGCGCCCCGACGTGCTCGAAAAGCTGGCACGCCTACTACCCGGTAGCACGTACCGCGTGCCCGCCCAGGGCGGAGGCGGAGGCGGCATGACCTCGGCCGACGTGGCTGGGGCGCTCGGGATGATGACCGACAGGATGGCCAAGACGGTCATCATCCAGGTCGCGGTGCGGGGCGGGAACAAGGGCGCCGTGCTGATATCCCGGGCCAGCTATGCCCATATCCTGCGTGCCGTGAAGCGAGCCAGGCCGCCACCGATCGACCTCAAGCAGCCAGGCAATGCCTTTCGCCTGCGGCTGGCCATACGCAATGCAGGCCTCGAGCTCATCCACCCCGAGCGCATGCGATCGTTCGCGGTCATGGCCAAGGAAGCCAAGATGCGCCGCACCACCTACGCCGACCTGCACAAGCTATGCACAGCCAGGTTGCAGGAGCTCATGAACAACGGCCGGCGGGAGTTCAGCTACCGGCTTCGCTCGCAAGGCCACCACGACCAAGAGTGACCACAGGAGAGAGTTATGCCCACACAGGCAGCAATGCAGTTTCTAGGCGAGGTCGACGGCTTCAAGTTCTTTTGGGCCAAGCCGGGCCTCTTCACGGTTCCCGGCGTCTACTTCTGGGATGGCGCGAAGAACGTGCACGTGGATCCGCGGCGGCATGTGTTCCTCGAGGCCTGCCAAGACCTACCAGCGCCCCAGGCCGAGCTCGACCTGGTCTTAAAGACGGTCAGCGTCGTCTGCCGCTGCGGCGACACCGTGCAGCTGCTCCTTCCGCCCGAGCCCCTGACCGGCGGGCGTTGCGCCTGCGGCAACAGCGTCAGGGCCGATGCGACCGTGTGCGCGGACTGCCCGGCGTGAGCACGATGCCCCCCAGCACGTACACGATGCCCGACGGGGTCTGGTACCCGGCCGGCAAGAGCAACGGCAAGCAGCGCTGGCGGTTCCGGGCTGGCGTCGAACGCCGGCGCCGGTGCACCTGCGAGGCCTGCACCCGCTGGCGCGCGTTCCAAGATCGGGCATGGGCGGACCTCGAGCGGGACATGAAGGATCCGGAGTGGCTGACCGGCCCCGTTCGGACTCTCATCATGGGCCAGCATCGGCTCGAGCTCGCCATCATCGGCGCCCCAGAACAGCCCCGCGTGAGGATCGGACCCCCTGATTGTTGAGGAATGTTAAGGGTCCGTAACCATTTCTGGAGGTCGGCGTGAATTTCCACATGAGGATGCTGAACCCGGTTATGAGGGGGTGAAAACAGCCCTCACTTGCACGGGACCGATCATCACCCGTAGATTGCGAGCCTGACGCATTGCCCCCTCGACGAGGACCAGGCCATGAAGTGACACCACAAGAGGCCGCCCAACTGGGCGGCTTCGTCGTTTTCGACCGTACTACCGCCTCGACCAGCCCAAGCAAGGGACGCGGTGACGCACACCAGGGCCGGCGCTGACAATCAGAGCTCCGTGGGAAACGAGGAAATCACGCAAGACGCCGGGCCATGAACCCGGCAACGGCGCCTATCACGCGGTAGCGGTCGGATTTACACAGGGGATGGGGCAATGGGCAAGGCGAAGCTGACCGAGCAGGACTTTGCGCGCGCGGCCGCTGCACTCAGCTGCAGCGTGGCCGCGATCAAAGCCGTGACCAAGGTGGAGGCGCCCAAAGGCGGGTTCCTCCCGGATGGCCAGGTCACGATCCTGCCCGAGCGCCATTGGTTCCACCGGCTCACGCATGGCCGCTGGACGGCCACGCACCCGGACATAAGCAACCCGGAAGCCGGCGGGTACGGCGCCGAGGGCCAGCACCAGCACGACCGCCTGCAACGCATGACCAAGCTGGACCGCGTCAACGGGCTGATGGCGACCAGCTGGGGCAAGTTCCAGATCATGGGGTTCAACCACGCCGCCGCCGGCTTCCCGGTGCTGCAAGCGTTCATCACGGCCATGCACCACAGCGAGGCCGCCCAGCTGGATGCCTTCGTCAATTTCATTAAGAGCGACGGGGTCCTTTGGCGCGCGCTGCGACTGAAGGACTGGACCACCTTTGCCCGGCTCTACAACGGCAAGGGCTACGCCAAGCACAACTACCACGGCCGGATGGCCGACGCGTTCAAGCTATTCGGAGGCACCTGACCATGTTCAACAACTTCCCCGCCGGCTTCCTGGTGTGCGCCGTCGTGATGACCTTCTTCCCGGGCGTCGCGGTCAAGATCAACAAAGGCGTACGCACGGGCACGCGCAGCCTGCTCACCGCCTACGCCAGCTGGCAACTGAAGCGCCAGCGTGCCAAGCAGCTGAAGAACCTCCCCAAGAGCCAGCGGCCATGAACGACAAGATCCTGAAGCTCACCGGCGTATCAGGCGCCGCGCTGATCGTCTTGCTGGGGCTGCATGGCAAGGCACTGATCGAGGCCGGCACCGCGTTGCCGTCGTTGATCCGTGCCTTCTCCGACGGCCTACCAGGTGGAGCGCTGTCCTTCCTGCTATCGCTGGCGATATCGGGCCTGTTCTTCAGCTTCGTGCGTCGTTGGTCGGAGTGCCCGAACCCGGCGCGCAAGGAGTTCCTTTGCCACCTGTTCGCGTTGTGCATGGGTCTGGGGGTGACCCTTGGGCAGCAGTACGCGACCGGGCAGGTAGAACCGCCGCAGCTGCTTTCGGCCATCTGGATTGGGCTCATTGCAGGTCTGTCATCCCCGAAGGTTGTGCTCTTGCTGGCCAGCTTCACCAAGCCAAGCAAAGCACCGGCGCCCGGCAATGACCCATGAGATTGACGCCTTCAACACGTGGGAGGACAACGCTTGCAACGTTGCCCTGCGCCTGGTGCAACAACACCAGCGGTTCCACAGCCACCCGACCGACAACGGCGTGGGCGGCAAGATGATCGGCTGGCTGCGCGACCTGACCGGCAAAGGCGTGAGCAAGGCCGCCGCGACGCACATGCTGAAAGACGACCTGCGCGAGTCCATGACCGTCCTGCGCGTGCGCATCGCCTCGATCGGGCATGACCGGCTCGGCGAGAGCCGCGGCGCCGTCCTGCTCTTCCTCGCACAGCTTCCGCAGATCGGCGTGAAGCGAGTACTCGGCTGGAACGACCTATGGAACGCCCTGCGTGACGAGCGCTGGGACGATGCCGCCGACGTGCTACTACTCACCGAATGGCCACAGGCCATGCAGGACGAAGAGAGCAAGGTTCGCGCCGTAGCGCTGCAACGCGTGATCCGCAGCGGCAAGCACCTGCACCGCGAGCTCGCCGCAGTCTCGGGCATGCACCCGGCATGAGCATCACCGCGCGCCTGTCAGCCGTCTGGGCCGCTTCGCAGTACCTCATCATCCTGGCCGTCCTTCTGGCCCTGTCCGTCGCCGTCAACTTCTGGCAGCTGAAACGGGCATGGACCGCACCACTGCGCGCCGAAGTGGCCGCAGAGCGTGACGCCACCAAGAAGGCCGAGCAGCTGGCCGAGAGCACACAGGACCGCGAGCGCAGGCTGGCGGCCGCAATCGATATCGCCACCGGGCAGCTGTCCCAGGCTGGCACCCAGTACGGCCGCGCCATGCGCGAGCGCCCCCTCGAGGCGCACTGTGCGCCGGGCCCGACACGCATTGACGCCACTAACGCAGCGCTTGGATCCACCAAGCCCGTAGATGGAGAGTCACGATGAACAACAACCTTGCCGGCGCCACCGCCGTCGACGTTTCCCCCGTACAAGCACTGCTCAACGCCTTGTCGCGCGAGCAGAACAACACCGCCGAGCAGCTGGAAGAGCTCTACGCTCGCAGCGGCCGCGTGCTGGACCTGGTCCTGCACCCGGAGCCGGTCAGCCCGCCGAATCAAAGCAAGCCCGGCGCCGTCGGCCTGTCCGGTCTGCCCGAGCCGATGCCGAACCAGCTGCAGGAACAGCTGCGCTCGGCGATCAGCCGCGAGAACGCCATCCAGGAGCGCATCACCGGGCTGTTCAAGCAACTCGAGCGCGTTTCGCTATGAGCGCCGGCAGCACCTCCGCGCTGGCGGACCACGTTCTCGAGCGGGAGTTGAAGCACGCCGAGCTCGATGCCCGGCGCAGCGAAGCCAAGAGCCATACCGAAATCGGAAAGGCACTGGTGCTGCGTCACTACAGCGCAGCGTTCATGCACGTGGCGGTTGGCGTGCTGGCGATCGCCGTTGCGGTAGCGATCCTGTGAGCCCGTCGGTCGGTAGGTTGGTCCGATACCTGCTTACCGGGACCGACGTTGCCGCGATCAAGCGGCGCCGTGCGCAGCGGGACGACGTCATGGTCGACGGCGCCCGCATCGGCAACCTGGTCAGCGAGGGCGACGAGGTCGCGGCGCTGATCGTGAAGGTGTGGCTGCATGGCTGCGTCAACCTCAAGTTGCAGCTGGACGGCAACGACGAGCTATGGGTAACGAGCGTGCTACCTGGTGCGCAGGGCGAGCCCGCCAAGCCCGGCGAGTGGCACTGGCCACACTTCGAGCCGACCAAGTGAGCATCCGCCTGCTTCTCTTCGTGCTGGTGCTCGCCGGCACAGGTTGCCGCACCTGGTCGCCCGTCGCGCCCGTCGCCGATGCGGATGACCGCTGTTACCAGGCTTGTACCCCGAGCCTCACCGATACCGGCGTGCGCTGGGAAGCAGATCCAGAGGATCCGGCGGCATGGGACGCGCTCGGCGCCGTCGTCGTGCCCCAGCTGATCCGCAAGTTGCTGGCATGCGAGGCCGCGAGGCAGTCGTGCGCCGGCTTTATCAACGACCTGAAGCACCGCAAGGTGATCAAAGGGAGAGAACGATGATCCGCTTCGAGGTCCTGCCCGCCGGCAAGCGCTCGCCGCAACGCTGGAAGGTCACGATGGACCGCGCCCAGGTCTGGGGCGCCGACACGCAGGCACAGGCGATCGCGTTGGCCCGGCCGATGATCGACACCCAGGTTGAGCTTGGCCACACGGTCACGCTCAAGATCAAGCGCCCCGACGGCACCATCCGCGAAGAGCGGACCTATCCACGCAGCGCCGACCCGCGCGGCTCCAAGGGCTGACCATGGCCGTCGTCTTTGCCCCCATCCCGTCAATCCGCATCGTGCGCGGCACGTACTGGTCTGACGACGTGCAGCTTGTCGACAAGGCGAGCGGCGATCCGATCAACCTCACCGGGATCCTGGACCTCACTGCGCGCATCCGGCAGTCGATCAATGGGGAAATCCTGCTGTCCATGGAGCTCGCCGACACCCGGCTTGTCCTAGTCAACGCCGCGCAAGGGCGCATCGGCTTCCGTTGCCCCTCGGCCGTCACCCTGCTCCTGCCCGAGAACGAGAACCGCAAGGCGAAGTACGTCTATGACGTCGTCATCGAGCGCACGGCAGGGGAATACGAGCCGGCGATCACCGGAAAGCTCACCGTCACCGCTTCAATCACTCGCCCTTGGGGCGTCACCTAAGCCCGGAGTACTGCAATGTCCGCTTCCAATGCCTTTGAAACCCTCCTGCTGCAACTGCTGTTCGAGAACGCCAACGCCGCCAACATCGGCGACGCTACCGGCTTGCGGGGCTCGACGACTGCCGGCAGCTTCTACATCGGCCTGCACACCGCAGACCCGGGCGAAGCGGGCTCGCAGACCACCAGCGAGGCGACGTACACCGGCTATGCGCGCGTTGCAGTGGCTCGGAGCACGGCAGGCTTTACCGTCACCGGCAACAGCGTCGCAAATGACGCCCTGGTGACGTTCGGCGCCTGCTCGGCTGGATCCAGCACCGTGACCCACTTCTCGATCGGTACCGACGCGAGCGGCGCCGGCAACCTGCTGCTTTCGGGCGCACTCACCGGCTCCCTGGCCGTGTCCGCCGGCATCACCCCGTCGTTTGCGATCGGTGCACTGACCTGCACGGCCGACTGATCACGCCATGATCGGCGACACCCTGCTATCGCTGGCATGTTCGGCAGCGATACAGGGCACGTTTGGCCGCACGGCCGCCGGCGCCAGTACTTTCCCCGCCAGCGGCAACCGCGCGCTGCTTTCGTCGTTCACCGTTCCGCAGAACTGCGACCTCACGCGCGTCTACCTGCGCTTCAATTCCACCAGCACGGCCGGCACCAACGCGAAGGCGCTCGTTTACTCCAACGCCGCCGGCGTACCTGGTACGCGCCTTGGCGTGAGCACAGGGCAGGCAGTCCCCGCCGGCGGCGGTGTCCTCGAGTTCAATCTCAGCGTGCTGGGGCTCACCGCTGGCCAAACCATTTGGATGGGCGGTGTTACCGACAGCTTCCAAGCGGTATGGCGCACCACGACCAGCGTTGGCATTTCGCGCATGGAAGGCACGACGTATGCCTCGCCGGCAACGACGTGGACGCAGAGCGGTACCGCCGGCGACGGCGTCAACGTCTGGGCAGACTTCAGCCCTGCGATCGCCGGCCCGATCGTTGGCAGCGCTTCGCTCTCCCTGACCCCGTCGGGAACCATCTTCAACTCCAACGCCGGCGCCATTGTCGGCAACGCGGCTATTGCCCTCACCGGCAGCGCCACGATCACCAACCTAACCCCGCCCACGACCTTCAACTTCGGCGATGAAACGCTCTACACCGATAGCCTGCCGGCCGCCAATGGCCGCATGTCAGGTAAACAGTTCGTCCTGGCAGAGGATGGATTGGTGGAAAGTATCAGCGTCGGGTTCACGCCCACGTCGGATGGCACCTTCAACGTAAAGGGGCTGATTTACACAGACTTTGCTGGCGCCCCGGATACGTTGGTGGCCCACGGCACCAGCGCGGTCCACACCACGGGCGGCGGGTTCATCGTGTCGCCGTTGGCGTCTGCGGTGCCGTTGACCGCCGGCACGTACTGGCTGTTCGGCATGTCCGACGACACCAACGGGCTCGGCGAGCACTCGCACAACCCGTTCGGCGATGGCGACGGCATCGATTCCTGGATGCTGCAGCCGGGCAGCTACTCGTTCGCTTCACCGCCGTCGACCTTTCCGAGCCCGACGGCGACGTACGACTACAACGTCGGCATCTACGCCACCTACAGCGTTGCAGCAGCCCCGGGCGCGATCGTAGGCAATGCAGGGCTCACCCTTGGCGCATCGGCCACGTTGACGGGCGCCGGCAGCGTGGCAGGCACCGCGGCGATCGCCTTGGCTCCCAGCCTGGTGCGCGCGGCGTCCGGGCAGTTGGTCGGTACCGCGGCGGTTGCCCTCACGCCTGCACTGGCACGCGGGGCAACTGGCCAGCTTGTCGGCGCAACAACCATCGCGCTCGCCCCGGCTCTCACTCGAGCCGCAACGGGCGCCCTGGTCGGCACCAGCAGCATCGCGCTCGCACCAAGCGGCAACATGGGCGCCGGCGCGGGCCCAATGGTCGGAACGGCAAGCCTGGCCCTGACCGCCTCGGCGACCTTGTCCGGTCTGGTCCCCATCGTGGGTACCGCCGCGATCGCGTTGGCAGGATCCGCCACAGCAGCCGGCACAGCCGCCGCCGTCGGTTCGGCGAGCCTGGTGCTCACCCCGGCAGCGGTACGCGGCGCGAGCGGCGCGCTGGCGGGCTCTACGGCTGTCCAGCTGGCCCCGGCCGGAACGCTGCAACTGGTCGGGACTATCCCGATCGTGGGCACGGCCTCGATCACGCTGGCAGCAGCGGCCGCGATCGCGGGCAGCGGGCGCCTGATTGGTGCCAGCAGCGTCCAGGTGGCACCGGCCGGCACCGTGGCAGGCGCCGCAGCGTTGGCGGGCACCACAAGCCTCACCCTGGCGCCATCGGCCGCCGGCAACCTGCTCGGCGCCCTGAATGGTGCGGCCGTCATTGCCGTGTCCATGGTCGGGCAGCTGCTAGGCCGGCTGGCCATGGCAGGCAACGCCAATCTGACGTTCACCTGCAGCGTTGCCGCCGGCGCCGGGTACGACCGTCCACCCATCCAAGGCACCCGCCCTGTTTCACTCGAGGACGGCGCCGCGTATCGCCCCAATGACCCAGAGCCCACCGGACAACGCCCGGGGAGCGCTTCGGTCATTGCGGAGCGGTGAAGAGCGACCCATGACCGGCAAGACCAACCCCACAACCGGGCTGCAGGAGCAGCAGCAGCGGTTTGCAGACGAGTACCTGATCGACTTCAACGCCACAGCCGCCTATGCCCGCGCCGGCTACAAGAGCAAGGGCGCAGCGGCATGGACGGCGGCCTCGAGGTTGCTGGGCAATCCAAACGTGCAGAAGTATCTGGCCACCCGCCGTACCGAGCTCACCCGGCGCATCGAGGTCGACCAGGCTGGCGCGTTGCAAAACATCATCGACATGGCGCAGGGCGATATCCGTTGCCTGATCAATGAGGACGGCGATATCAAGCCGTTGAACGAGCTCACCCGCGAGCAGGCCTGTTTGATTCAGGGCTTCGAGGCCGAGCGCATGCACGAATGGATCGGCAGCGGGGAGGAACGCGTCAGGGAGTGGGTAGGCACCCGCTACAAGTACAAACTGGTGAACATGGTGGAGGTCCGCAAGCTCTTGGGCATGCACCACGGCCTGTTTAACCCGTCGAAGAAGGTGGAGCTCACCGGGAAGGACGGGAAGCCACTACAGACGCAACAGGCAGCGCTCGGCGAGCTCCTGGACATGGTTGGCGGGGCTGACACCGGACCAGGTGCAGCGCGCGGCCGGAAGGCCACGGCGCACTGATGGCCGAGGAAGTAGCCGCCTTCACCGACGAGCAGAGCGAAATCATCCTGCGTCGGTTGAGCGATCGATGGTGGAGGCTCAACAACCTTTACTGGATCCACGACAAGTTCGGCCGCAAGGTCCTATTCAAGCCGAACAAGGTTCAAGCGGACCTCGACGACAATCTCGCCCTGCTCAACCTGGTGCTGAAGAGCCGGCAGCATGGTGTGACCACTTGGGCATGTATCCGCGCGCTGGATATGTGCCTGTTCAAAGCCAACACCAGCGCCGGCATCGTGGCGCACACCGCCGGCGATGCCGCCAAGTTCTTCCGCAAGAAGGTCCTGCCTGCTTACGACAACCTGCCCGAGTGGCTGCGCAAGGCGCGCCCCCTGGTGCGTCGTGACATGCGGGACGGCGTGCTCGAGCTCGCCAACGGTTCCTCGATCGAGGTTTCCGTCAGCCATCGAGGCGGCACGCTGCAATTCCTGCATATCTCCGAGTACGGGCCCATGTGCGCCATGTTCCCGGAGCGTGCGCAGGAAGTGGCCACCGGCGCCCTGAACGCCATTGCCCCCGGCAACATCGTGGTAATCGAATCGACCGCCTACGGCGCGTCGGGCGACTTCTACGAGCGCTGTCAGGTCGCCATGGAGCTCGACCAGCAGATACGCGCCGGCACCGGCAAGCTGACCAGCATGGACTGGCGGTTTCATTTCTACGGTTGGTTCATGGACCCAATCAATGAAATGGACCCCGAGGACGTGGCCATCACGGAGGATGACGCGGCCTACTTCCTCAAGATCGAGGCAGACCTCAAGATCGAGGCAGACCTCGATATCGTGCTCACCGATCGGCAACGGGCCTGGTACGTCAAGAAGGCGCAGGACCAGCGCGACAAGATGACACGCGAGCACCCGAGCACCCCGAAAGAGGCGTTCGAGGCGAGCACCGAGGGCGCGTATTACGGCAAGGAACTGGCGATCGCCACGAAGGAAGGCCGGATCCTCGACCTGCCTATCAAGCCCGACCAGCCCGTGCACACCTTCTGGGACATTGGCCGCAGCGACAGCACGGCCATCTGGTTCATGCAAGAGAACGGCCCCTGGCTGGACTTTATCGACTACTACGAGGCCGCCGGCTTCGGTGTGTCGCATTACGCCAAGGTGCTGAAGGAGCGGGGCTACCTGTACGGCAAGCACTACTGGCCGCACGACGGCGCCAATGAGGATTGGAGCGCCAACAAGGACCGCAAGACCACCGCGAGCGACTTGGGGATCAAGCCAATCATCATCGTTCCGCGGATCACCGATATCACCGAGGGCATCGACATGGTGCGGAACATGCTTCCGCGTTGCCGGTTCGATAAGACCAGGTGTGGGCCACCCAAGGCCGACGGCACCATCGGCAAGGGCGGGCTCGAGGCCTTGCGGCGCTACAGCAAGGAATACAACGAAAAGACCGAGACCTTCGGCGACCTGCCCAAGCACAACTGGGCATCCAACGGCGCCGACGGATTCCGACAAGCAGCACAGGGGTTTGTTTCCAGCAGCGGCCGCAAGGTCGGCGAGCGCGGAAGCACCACCAACGACTCATGGAGAAGTGTCTAGATGATCACCGCACGCGAAAGAAATCAGCCCACCAGCGCCGAGCTCGACGAGCTCCTGATGATGCTGATCGAAGCCCACGAAGCCGGCGAACTGGTGCACGTGGCTTTCATGCTCAAGCAGGTCGACAGCGACAACGCCCTGATCGACTACCGGGGCTCGCACGAGTTCACCGAAATCGCCACCCGCACCATCCGCGAGCGCATCGCGCTCGAGCTCGAGACCAGCGAGCCGGAACTGGCCCAGCAGATCAAGGACACCACCGGCGCCGGCCCGTCGCGGATCCTGGTGACGCACTGATGCCCGCCCTCGCCTCACACCCGCGCACGTTGCTGGCCGACAAGCGCGAGCCGATGCCGAGTCAGGAGCTCATTGAAGCCATCCACGTGGCCAGCAGCCGTGACCAGGCCGTCGTGCACCTGCAACAGGCCGCTTCCTTCGCCCAGTACCTCGAGGGCGGGGAGCACCACGGCGGCGTGACCAGCGAGCACCACATGGACAACGCCGAGGCCGCCGAGAACGTGCGCGACCAGCTGCGCAGCGCGCTCGAGCTTCTGGGAGTTGAGGCATGACCGGCCTTGCCGCACGCGCGATGATCGCCAACGACCGCGTTGGCACGCACCTGGCCCCCGACGGCTGGGCCTGGCTGGGCAAGAAGCGCGACCTCACCCTGTACCTGTCCACCATCCAGGAAGAGGGGAACGATCAACCCCTGCTCTATATCCGGAACGAGAACCGGAAGGTAGACAGCACCGACCCGCTCACCGGCCAAGCCATGACGGGATGCCCGGCCGTCGGCGTGCGCTTCGGCGACTTCTGGATATTCCGGCCCGAGGACCGCGATCGCGGCCGCAACCGCGACCTGGCCGAAATGAAGTGGAAGCTCGAGAACTACTGCGAGCACCTGTACGGCATGGTCGTGCCGGCCTACGTCAACCGCATCCACGACTGCATCCTCGAGTTCGTCGATGACGTCAAGAACATGCGCCCGCCGGAGGGCATGAGCCGCGAGCAGTGGCTCGAGGGCATGGCCCGCGCCGGCGTCACGCTGAAAATCAACGGGCAGGCGGTGAACTGATGGCAGGCATGGCTCTCGAGAACGTGCGCAGCAAGGCCGCGCACCAGGTCGGCATGTTCGACGTGAGCACCGACGGCCCGGACACCGACGCCCCGCCGCATCCGTTGGACTCGCAAGAGAACCTGCGCGTCCACGCGAAGCTCTTGGACTACTGGTACACCTGCCTCGATGCGTTCGTGGACAACCGCGCCGAGCAGATGCTCGATTACGACTTCTACGACCACATTCAGTGGTCCGAGCAGGACCGCGTCGCCCTGGCCGTGCGCCACCAGGCGCCGCTGACCTATAACAAGATCAAGATGGCGCTGGATTGGATCATCGGCACCGAGCGCCGCACGCGCATCGATGGCGTGGTGCACCCGCGCGCCGAGGATGACGTTGACCTGGCGCAGATCAAGAGCGAACTGCTCAAGTACCTGTCTGACGCCAACCGCGTGCCGTGGGCCCGCAGCGCCGCGTTCAAGGATGCCGCGATCGCGGGGCTGGGCTGGACAGAGGAAACCATCCGCACCGACAGGCAAGACGAGCCGGTTGCCTGCACCCATATCCCGTGGAAGCAGATGCGCCGCGACCCGTTCAGTCGTGCGGCTGACCTGTCCGATGCCCGCTTTGTCACCCGCGAGAAGTTCGTCGACCTCGATTACGCCGAGGCCATGTTCCCCGAGCGCCTGGACATGGTCAGCCGTGCCGCGCGCGACCACTACGACGGCGACGAGGGGTACGCCGGCGAGGAAGAGAACCTTCCGCAGGTGTTCCGCCGCTACGACGGCCGTGGCCATGAGTTGCAGGGCAAGCGCATCACCGGCCGCACGTCGCTCGAGTCACGTTGCCGCATGCGCGTGCGCCTGATCGAGATATGGTTCCGCAAGCCCGTGGCCACCAAGAAGCTATGGGGCGGCCGCTACACCGGCGAGGCGCTGGACCACGGCAGCGAAGAGCACCAGTCGGCCCTGGCCGACATGAAGAACGCCAGCGCCACCGGCGGGAACACCATCTACAGCATCACCGATGCCGTAAAGGAAGAAATGTGGTCCGCCATCCTCACCGAGGAAGGGCTCCTGCAGCTGCAGCCGTCGCCGTTCAAGCACGGCAAGTTCCCCTACACCCCGTACTGGTGCTACCGCCGCGACCGCGACGGCATGGAGTACGGCGTGGTGCGCGGCATCCGGGACTCGCAAGAGGACCTCAACAAGCGCATGTCCAAGCTGCTTTGGTCCTTGTCGACCAATCAGCTGTTCCACGAGGACGGCGCCATCGATCCCGACCGCCTCGAAGAGGTCAAGCGCGAGATTGCCAAGCCCAATGGCGTCATCCCGCTCCTGCAAGGCGGCCTCGCCAAGATCAAGGTTGAACGCAACCTCGATATCGCCGAGGCGCAGATCAAGATGCTCGAGCTCGATGCCGCGCATATCCACGACGGAAGCGGCGTGAACCGCGAGCAGCTGGGGCGCGACACCAACGCGGTCAGCGGCCGCGCCATCCTGGCCAAGCAGCAAGAGGGCAGCGTCACGACGGCCGAGCTCTTCGACAACTACAGGCTGGGCATCCAGCTGTCAGGGGAAAAGCAGCTGTCCCTGATGGAGCAGTTCATGACGACGGAGCGGCAGTTCCGCATCGTCGGCGATCGCAAGGGCATCGACTGGCGGAATATCAACCAGTACAAGCTCGTCGGCGGTACCGACCCGGCCACCGGCGAGCCGATCCTCGTGTGGGAAATGGAAAACGACATCACCAGGTCGCAAGCCGACTTCGTCGTTGACCAACAGGACTTCCGCGAAACCATGCGGCAGGCCGCCGCCGAGCAGTTCTTTGAGCTCCTGGGCAAGATGCCGCCCGATATCAGCCTGCAGCTGATGGACCTGGCCTTTGAAATGGTCGACATGCCGGGCAAGGACGAAATCGTCAAGCGCATCCGCTCGATCAACGGGCAGGCCAACGACGACGAGGATCCCGCATCGCCCGAGGCACTGCAGCGCGCGGCACAGGCCGAGCAAGAGCAGCAGATCGCCAACCGCGAGCGCATGGCCGCCCTGGGTATCAGCGAGGGCAAGGCCAAAGAGCTCGAGGCCAAGGTTGCGGGCATGAAGCTCAAGAACAAGAGCGAGAGCCTGTCCCTGGCCGAAATCCTGAACCTGCTACTGCCGTTGGCGCCCGCCGCCGATCGCCTGGTGGCGGATGCAGAAGGCAAGCCCGTTCCGGCACTGGGTCAAACCGTGCTGGGCGACCCCAACCCACCCGCGCCGGCACCCGCCGCGCAGCCCGTCCCCACCGAGGAAGCCGTACATGCCTGACCCCATCGACCCCACCGCCCTGTCTGCCAACGCGTTCGAGCTCGAGGAAGCGGAAACCGCCGCCCTGGTGCCCGAGGTTGACCCCAATGCCCCGCCGGTAGCCGTTGAAGGCGCACCGCCTGCCCCGGCGGCCGTCGATCCGGCGATCGCCGCGGCTGCGGCCGAGGTTCCGACCTCAACCGCCCCGGAAGTGCCCTTCGCGCCGTCCTTTGCGCCCAGCGAACGCGATATCAAGGCCGAGCTCGCCGCCGCCGACGCGGCGCGCACCAAGCTGAAAGAGGACTACAAGGCCGGCACCATCGACGACGATGCGTACGAAGCCGAGTTCGAGCGCTTGGGCGAGTTGCGCATGGACCTGCGCGTCGCGCTCGGCAAGGAAGAGGTCAAGGCCGAGCTTCAGCAGTCGACCAGTGATCAATCGTGGAACTACCTGCAACGGCAGTGGCTCAACCGGGCAGAGAACGCTGGCATCGACCAGGTGAAGTCTCCCCTGCTCTTCACCGCATGGGAGAGCGCCATGCAAATGGTCGTCAACGAGAACCACGCCGCCGGCAAGGCACCGCTCGGCGATTGGCAGCTGTTCGAGGCCGCGCGCGGCAAGTTGGTGGATGCGGGGATGCTGCAAGGCGCCCCGAGCTCGAGCGGGCCAACCCCGCCGGCGCCGGCTACCCCGCCCAAGCCCGACGCGCGCAGCGCCCCCTTTGCCGCAGTGCCGCAGACGTTGAGCAACGTGCCGGCCGCCTCGTCACCTGGCTCGACAACGGCCGTCGATGACCTGCATGGGTCCGATATCCAGGACCTCGAGGAACGGCTGGCGGGCTACTCCGACTCCCAGCGCGAGCAGCTGCTACGGCAGACCCCGGGTTCGACGAGTTACGAGGCCCTGTAATGCCCAAGCTGCACACGACCCTGGATCCAGACGACGTGATCCTGATACCCGCTGGATCCGGGGCTTCCATTCGATTCATCGAGAAGAGCGGGCGCCGCAGCCGCGTGGTGATCGAATCGGACATGCCCGTCACCGTCACCACGGCCGACAAGCAGCCCACCAACAACACAGGCATGCGCCTGGCCCGCCGGCCAGTGCCCTCGACCTGACCCCAGTTTCAAACCCCCCGCGCAGCAGTGCGGGCAACCCGTCCAAGGCGCAGCAGTGCCGTATTGATTCCTCACCGGAGAGAGCAACATGGCACAGACAATCGTGGGTCTGAACGACCCGAAAGCGCGCAAGTTGTGGTCAGCCGACCTCATGGTCAACGTAGCGAAGCAGAGCTACTGGACCCGCAAAATGATGGGCAAGGGTAGCGAGACCACCCAGCCGGTCATGCTTCAGACCGACCTCGAGCAGGAAGCAGGTGACGCAGTCAGCTATGACCTGTCCGTCCAGCTGACCGGCGAACTGATCGAGGGCGACGCCAAGGCAGAAGGCAAGGGCGAGAAGCTCGACTTCTTCACCGACAAGGTGATGATCGACCAGGGCCGTAAGCCGGTGTCGTGCGGCGGCAAAATGAGCCGCAAGCGCACCGTCCACGACCTGCGCAAGGTGGGCCGCAACCGCCTCACCGAGTACTGGGCCCGCTTCTACGACGAGCAGTTTTTCATGTACGGCTCGGGCGCGCGCGGTGTGAACGACGACTACAGCGTTGGCCTGGACTACACCGGCCGTGCTGGCAACCCGTTCCAGGCTCCTGACAGCGACCACATCCTGTACGGCGATGGTGGCAGCAAGGCGCTTCTGACGGTCGCGGGCAAAATGAGCCGCGTCCTGATCGAGCGTGCCAACACCAAGGCGAGCTCGATGGGCGGCGGTAGCACGCAGATTGCCGAGATCCAGCCGATCAACATCGGCGGCGGCGAGCACTTCGTCGTGGTCATGTCGCCTTTCCAGGCGCACGACCTCAAGACGGGGACCGATGCGGGTAACTGGCTGGATATCCAGAAGGCCGCAGCCGCGGCGGAAGGCGCCAGTAACCCCATCTTCAAGGACAACTTGGGGATGATCGGTAACACGATCCTGCACAAGCACAAGAGCGTCATTCGGTTCTCGGACTACGGCGCAGGCACCAACCTGCCCGCCGCCCGCGCGCTGTTCTTGGGCCGTCAGGGTCTGGTGCTGGCATTCGGCTCGCCGGGTAACGGCCTGCGTTTCGATTGGTCCGAGGTCCCGCTGGACCACGGCAACGATATCGAAATCTGCGCCGGCGCCATCTTCGGTGTGAAAAAGACCCGGTTCAACAACAAGGACTTCGGCCTGATCGCGCTCGACACCTACGCCGCCAACCCGAACTAATCGGGCCAGTAGCCGCCGCCGCCGGCGCAAGCCGGCGGTAGTGGCGCGGTATCGCTTCGTCACTCAATCTCCCAAGGAGAAGCACCATGGCAACAACGAAAACCCTGACCGCTGGCAGCTACGCCACCGGCAACCAGGCAGGCGAGCCGGTCATCAATGACCACAAGTGGGACGTAGAGGTGAAAGTCAACGGCGACCTGATCCAGGTCGGCGAGCTCCCGGCTTTCCACCGCCTCGCCCCGGAAGGTTGCCGCTTCTACGCGCTCAATCGTGCGGGCGTGCTGGCAGCTGCAACCTACGACGTGTTCATCCCGACCGCCGAGGGCGTGGCCAAGGCAGCGGCCAATACCCTGTTCGACAACGTCGCGGTCGTGGCCAACACCGCCCAGAGCGTCGCCCCAGCTGCAGCGGACTTCCTCGTCGCTGAAGGCCTGGGCGTGGCGAACGTCAACCGTCCCATCTACATCGATGCGCAGGCGGCCCCGGCCACTGCGGCGGGCACGATCAAGGTCCGGATTGCTTCGTTCCCGGACGACAAGATCACCCTGACCATCTGACCGTAGTACCCACTGCGCCGAAGGTTGGCGCACCTAAGCAGGGCCGCCCAGTGCGGCCCTGCTCTTTTCAGCCCCGGAGCTTTCCCCATGCCCCTGATTGCCACCACCCAAAGACGCCCCCACGCCCCCATCGACATGGGCCCGTGGAACACCGAGACCCAGAGCGGTGCCCGTCGCTACTTCTTCCTGCCGTCCGATCCGGCCGACCCGGGCAGCATCCACGTCGCCACCGTCAGCGAGGACGATTACGACGCCCTGATCAAGCTGGACGGCTATTTCCGCTTCAAGGGCGAAATCCCGGCCGCCGTATCCAAGCCTGCCCCGCAGGCGCCGGCAACGCCTGCAGCCCCGCCTGCAACCGTTCCGGCCCCTCCTGCAACCGAAACCACCCCGGTTGTCACCGATCCGGCCGCTTCTGCAACCGGAAGCACCGAAACCGCCACCGACACCACCACCGCCGGCGGCAACCCCGAGAGCGACCTGGCTGACCCGGAAATCGAGGCAGCGGCGCTTGCCCTGCTCGGCCTGTCCTGGCAGCGCGTTGGTGCGGAACTGGGCAAGGGCGGCATCCCGAACGCCGTGGCCGAGCGTGCCCTGGCCATCGAGCTCGCCAAGCACGAGGACGACCAGAAAATGACGATCGTCAACAAGCTGCGCGCTGCGCTCGGCAAGACCGGAGCCTGAACCCGTGAACAAAGAGCTTGCCCAGCTGATCGTTGATTGTCGTGAAGAGTTGGATGACGAAATCGCCCCGCACCTTTGGAGCGACGAGTACCTGACCAAGCGACTCAACGACGCCGTCCAAGAAGCGGCATTGCGTGCCCGGCTGCTCGTTGAGAGCGACCGGAACGATATCTGCCGCATCGCGGTCACGGCTGGGCGAGCCGAGTACACGCTTCACCCCTCCGTTGTCGTGGTCCGACGCGCCTCGCTGGCG
>ERZ1292642.55-Hain-H14-01um-R1-55-length-59086-cov-9_pt1 | contig 39116 bp, 80 predicted proteins | sample MGYA00564403_ERZ1292642 | MGnify/ENA primary metagenome ERZ1292642 (study PRJEB36523, sample SAMEA6512643) | groundwater metagenome | collected 2019-01-09 | study: AquaDiva: Metagenomics assemblies of 32 groundwater samples
CGGCGGAAGCGATCGGCTTGCCCCCTCCCCCCAGGTCAAGCGACGCGGATGACCGTCAGTAGTGCGTGCCCTGGGGCTACTTCGGCGAGCGCTGATTCGAGTTCGGCGATCCTTGCGAGGTACGAGTGGCGCGCCAACATCTCAGCGGCGTTGTCTCGATGTGTTACCGGCTGAAGGTGATCCGGGTTCACGCATTGTGTGTTCGCGCACTGATGGTGTGCATGTTGTGAGCCGAGCGGCTGGCCCAGCGTGGCTTCGATGACCGCCCTGTGTATCGCTACCTCACGCTTGCCGACTCGGTGGGTCGGATAGCCGTCCCTCGACAGAGCTCCGTCCCACATCCAGCACCCGCTGCCATGAACGGTCGACCTCTCACGGACGAGCCTGAGGAACTCGGCGGAATCGCCATCCTCGAAGGCAGCGCGAAGAGGTGACCGCCTGCTCTTGGCGTGAGCTACTGCTGCTGACTCACGACAATCGCTGCCGCAGTATTTGGTTGAATCGAGGACCATCGCGTAGCACCATGCGCACTGGTTGATCGTCGGCTGGCGGAGGGCACGGACCTTTGCCACGGCCAGCCTATTGTTCGCAGTGTTGGCGCACAGCGTCGAGCAGTACTTCATCGTCTTGCGCCCGACAGCCACGGTCTTGCCGCATTCCCCGCACTCGATCGTGTACTTCTTCTGTGCGCGATGCCATGTGCTGTAGTGCGGTGCGCATAGGCCACGGGCCAGGACGGTGCGAGTGCAGTCGATAGCCGTGCAGGTACTGGGCATTAGTTCGTCCTCATGAGATGCGAAAACCCCGCAGCATGAGCTTGGGTTCACGCGGTCGTCGCAACACTCTCGATTTGAGAGGTTGCGGCGACTGTGTCGTTTTCGGAGGATTTGGTCCAGTTCGGTGAGCGGCTGATCCAGTTGGTTGATGCCGGGATCGCGGTGAAGGACGCTGCGGTGTCGTTGGGTATTCGGCGTGGTCGTTGTTATGCGATCCTGCGCGCGAAGGGCTGCCCGGCGGGCAAGGCGAAGCGGTTGCGGTCCTCGATGGACCAGGAACTGATCCGGTCGGTATTCCGGTCGGACGGGTCGGTGAATCAGGCAGCCAAAGCGGCGGGAGTGTCACATTCGGCCGCTCGCCTGATCTTGGTCGAGGCCGGACTGGTCGGTGCGGACACGATGGTGCGCGGCAAGCCGGAGGCCAAACAGCGGTTCTTCGCACTGGTCGAGGCTGGCTGGTCGACCACGCGTGCGGCCCGTGAGGTCGGCGTTCATGAACGCACCGGCCAGGACTGGCGTGGTGGAGTACGCAGGGTCCACAACGCCAGGACCAACGCCCGGATCTACTCCGACGGAACGGTCGTGGACTATGCTACCGGGACCCGCTACACAGGTCCGGTGACCAAGATCAGCAACGGTGCGCCACCTGTGATCAGCGACCGGTATCTGTCCCTGCAAGACCGGCTAGTGATCGCGGACGGCCTGGTCACTGGGCAGTCGTTGACCAAGATCGCCGCCGGGATCGGTAAGCACACCTCGACGGTGTCGCGTGAGGTCCGCGCCCACCGGGTCGAGGGGCTCTACCTGCCTTATCAGGCTGATCGGGCCGCCGCGTCCGGCCGGGCACGCCCGAAGGAGTCCAAACTGGTGATCAACCATGCCTTGCGGGACGCGGTGGGCGAGGGTTTGTCGAAGCGGTATTCCCCCGAACAGATCTCCCACCGCCTGCGCAAGGACTTCCCCGACGACGGGAGTATGCGGGTGAGCCACGAAACGATCTATCAGGCACTGTATTTCCAGGCCCGCGGCGGGCTGAAACGTGAAGTGGCCCAAGCGCTTCGGACCGGACGGACCAGGCGCAAGCCACACCGTGCACCCGATCAGCGAACCCACCGATTCGTCGATGAGATGGTCATGATCAGCGACCGACCCGCCCAAGTCGAAGACCGTGCGGTACCCGGCAACTGGGAAGGCGATCTGATCACCGGTGAATACAACAAAACCGCGATCGCCACCCTGGTCGAACGCACAACCCGCTACACCATGCTGGTCCACCTGCCCGGCGGGCACGATGCCGAATCGGTGCGCGACGGGCTCATCAAGACGATCTCGACACTGCCAGCACATCTACGAGGATCACTGACCTGGGACCAGGGCAGCGAAATGGCTCGCCACAAACAGTTCTCGATGGCCACCGACATGGCTGTCTACTTCTGCGACCCGGCCAGTCCCTGGCAGCGCGGCACCAACGAGAACACCAACGGTCTTCTGCGTCAATACTTTCCGAAGGGCACCGACCTGAATGTTCACGGACCCGAAGACCTCGAGCATGTCGCCCAGCAACTCAACGGCCGTCCACGCAAAACGCTCGACTGGGATACCCCAGCCGAGCGATTGCGTGATCTACTTACCGCCTAACACCAGCAGTGTTGCGACGACCTCTCGAATTCAAGGAGGCTGCGGGGCTTTCTTCCCTCGGGGATCAGCCGAAGGCGTCTATGGGTTGCGCGTCACCAGGTTCGGGATGTGACGTATGCACGAGGCCGGTCCTGCTCGGCCATCTCCTCGGTGGTCTTGTCCGACTTCAACCGGTTGCAGTGCCGGTGTGCGGGCTGCTTGTTTTCCAGCTCGTCCGCTCCACCTCGGGCGAGGGGGACGATGTGGTCGACGACGTACTCGCCTGGGTCAAGGTGGGGCAGCGTGTAGTCGATGTCCTCATGGCAGATGCCGCAGGGTGGCTTGCCTCTACGGATGACTGCCCTGTGTTTGTCCCTTGTGGTCGTGTTGCGTTGGGTCACAGCGACACAGCCTTGGAGTTCCAGGTCTCGTGTGTCCCTGTGCGCCACGCACGTCGAGGCGTGTCGTCACGGTGGGATACCAGCGTCGGACCATCACGGTGATCGACGAGGCTTGGTGAGGTGTAGCTCACGAGGTGACCACGTGCGCGGCACCATGCACTCATGCGTTCGTCGATGGGCTGAGTGTTGCGGTGTGCGAACGACAACCAGTCATCCCGCAGCTCTGATCGGATGGCGGCGGCGACAGCGTGAAGCAGGTGAGTCGAGGTGATCCAGTGCGCGCCATCCTCGTCGGACTGGTCGGTGGCGTGAGCCATCCGCTCTTGCCAACGTAGCGGGCGACCGGTTCCCAAGTACAGCGACACGATGTCAGTGGGCGCCGCGGCCAGGGCTACATCCACCTGCTCGGCGAACCCCGCGACCGGCTGAGCGTCATCTTCGAGCACTCCTACCCAGTTGGCGTTGGGGTGTGGCTCGATCGCCCAGGCGCGCAAGTGGTTCGCGTCCGCACCAAGCGTCCCGTCATCCATGACCAGTTGAGCCTTGAGGTTGCGGGCGAGGCTGGCGGCGTGGATGGCGCGGGCAGTGTGGCCTACGACGGTCCAGGAGATCACGGGAGCTTCCGCAGGAACAGGATGTTGAAGTAGAAGTGCGCCCACTCCAACGAGTAGCCGCGCCAGTACTTCTTGGGGTAGAGGACGTCGTCGCCGCGGTGGTTGACGTCGTCAGCCATGCGGCGGAAGTACTGCATCGCGGTCGGCGCCCCGGTGCTGGTGCGGCCGTCCGGGTCTGGGTTGGCTTCGTCCTCACCGTAGTAATGCGAGTGATAAGCCATATGCGTGTCCTCGACGACGTACAGGCCGCCGGGCGTGAGCATCGAGTAGAGCAGCTCGAACGAACGGATCGTCAGACTCGACAGGTGTGAGGCGTCATCGATGACGATGTCCCAGTCGCCGTACTCCGCGTGCAGCTCGGCGAGGAACACCGGATCCGCTTGCGAGCCCTGGTGGAAGTTGACGCCGTCCATGATGTTGGCCTTAGCCTCGACATCAATCACCACCACGTTGGCGCCCGGTAAGTACTCGCGCCATGTCGCCGCGCTAGCACCGCCTTGCGCCGGGTCCTCGTGACCGCCCCAGCCGAGCTCGAGGATGTTGATCGGCTCGTTCCGCAGCGGCTCGAAGTACTGCTCGTACCAACGGGTGTAGCCGTGATGGCTCGATGCCTTGTCGGTGCCGTGCTTCAGGGCGATCTCGTCGAGCGTCATTTGTGCCGGATCAGTGAGAATGACGTCTTCTCCTCCGCTTTGAAGCGTGTAGTCACGCCCGGCCCGTACACGAGCTTGTCGCCGTGCCGCTCGCGGGCGACCCAGTTGAACACCGCCATGTCGCCAACGCCGTTGCCCTGCGCCTTGCCGAGGAACTCGAACATCTCGATGTCCGCCCAGATGTGGATCAGGTCCCGTACGAACGCCATAACGTCCTCACGTGATCCGGCGAGGACCCCAGCATTGAGCAGCTGCTCGTGCTGGTGCTCCTCGAGCCACTGGTGCAGCCAGGCGTTGGGGTGGTTGCCCCGGAGCCACGTGCATCCCAGGACTTCGTGCTCGCAGCCGACGAGGAGGCGGCCCGCGGAGATCTCGAACAGCCGCTGGGGTTGCAGGATCTCGACGTCGGTGCCGTCGCAGATCAGGACGCGGCGGACTTCAGGATGGTCATGCAGCCAGCCGAGCGCGTTGATCCAGCGCTGGAAGTACACGTTGACCGTGTTCGGACGCCGCTCATAGGTGACCCGATCAGTGTCCGCTGCGTCGAGTTGGTCGTGCAGGACGACCACCGGATGCGGTGCGGCCGAGGCGATCAGCGTACTCAGCGCCTTCAGATCAGGCGCCATGGGCTTGCCGCGCTGCGGATCTGCTGCGCCGGTGTAGAGGCACGTGAGGATGACGTCCCGGCGTCGGTATTCCACATAGGCGTCGTGTGCCTGCTCGCGCCTAGTGTTGTGGATGTTGGCGTTGCGGCGCACCAACTCTTGACGCTCTGGCAGCGGGGTGCGGGCGACCGCCCGCGACTGGTCCAGGGACTCGATCAGGAGGTGGCTATCCGGCGGGGAGGCGTAGCGCCACGTCGTCAACCCGCGGGCGTAGATGCGGTTAGCGAGGTCGCTGTGCTCATACAGGCCGGGCGAATAGACGGGGTCGAAACCACCCACAGCCTCGATGACGCTGCGGTGGTAGTAGAGGCAGTAGCCGCGCTGCCCACTCCATGCCTCGATCTGGTCGTCTGCGTAGAGGACCTTGATGTCGCCCAACTTCTTGTCCCCCGAGAGGTCGAGGAACTGCGCGGACAAATGAGGTTCCGGGGACTCGACGAACGGCTTCCACCACCCATCCACGAGCGGATAGCAGTCGTTGTCGAACAGAAACAGATGCTCAACCCCGAAAGCCATGAGGGCCTCGAGACAAGCGTTCTTCGCTACCGGAATCCCGACGTTGGTGTCGAAACGGATGTCCGCGTTTGGAATCGGAGGTGTAGACGCATCATCGACAACAACGATCGGGACACCGGGCGTGCGTTGGCGGATCAGCTCGAGGCTGGCCGCCGTCTCCTTGTGTCGATTACGAGCCGTGACCGCGACGCCCATGCTCGGTGTGCCGGGCGTGTAGCTGACGCCGTCGATCAGGACCTCAGGCACGGGAGAATCAGGCCGCCGACAGCGTGCCGACGAGGCCGGACAAACCATGGAACGCAGCCTTGGGGATCTGGAAGTCGTTAAAGCTGAAGACGTCCCAGGCCGCCGAGAATAGGACACCGAGCATTGTGGATCTCCTTGAGATGAGTGCGGATCGCTCAGCCGATCCGGCTGAGACGGATGAGGGTGTGCACGAGGCGGAGGCGGACGGCGTCTAGGTGGTCGGCAAGGTGCGACCAGCTACGACGCCGCATTGTCCTGGGCGTTTGCGGGGACGGTCTCGACGTCCTCAGCGAGGATGGTGATTGTCATCCGTCGAAGGTCACGCTGATCGGTCATCGGCCCGAACGATGGACCCTCTTCGCTGATGTACCAGGGGAACTCTGCGCCGTCGATGTAGAGCTTCTCTGTAGCGAGGTCGAGCTTCACGATCTTGGACAGGGAGGTGGTACCGCTGCGTCCACGGGCCGTGATTGACGGTGTCGTCGCTCCAGTCGATGTTGAAGTCGCTCACCGGTTCCCCCGAATAACCAGCCACGCGCCTGCGACGGCACCGATGCCGACCAGTACGCACGCGCCGAGGCCGATTCCGACCACGGCGAAGACTGTGCTCCATTCGATGTCGCTCACCAGGACCAGACGCCGATCGGTGCCGTCCAGTACTGCTCAAGCGTGCGGAGCGGTGTGGGGTGGCACAGCGAATGCACCAGTACAGCAAAGGGATTCACTTCGGTTACTCCTCGATGAGCCGGAGATGTGTGCGGTTGCCGACGCGGTGCACCTCACGAAAGCGGCGGCCTTCGATGAACCAGTCAGCGCCCGGAATGGTTGGGGCGTAACCGGGTGTCGAGTACTCGGTGGGCAGTGCGTAATCGCTTGCGAGATCGACCATCAGGACTCCTCGAGGTGAGGGACGTTGGGGCGCAGCGCGCAGCTACTCTCACCCGCCGAGGTGCTGGCCGCAGACGGGGTCGTGGAGTAGCTGGAGCGCCGCACGATCTTGGGGAGTTGCGGCAATCAGTGGAGTGGACACACGTATGCCGTCAAGATCAGTGTTGCAGCAACGCGAGTCACTGTCCAGCTACAGCGATGTCGTGTCGCCCACTGGCCCGGACCTGGTGGCGTGTCTGGCAATCCACCACCTCACGGGCTTTGTAGCGGGGCGCACCGTCGGGGGCGCAATACTGGTTCAGCAACCCTCGCCGTGCCCATCCTCGAATCGTGGACGACGGCACGCCCCAGAAGTGCTCGATGTCGATGGCCGACATCTCAGCATCCAGGGCGTCGTCCACGAGGTGCGCGGGGATCTCTGTAGGGGCTAACCACCGTTGGCCGCGCTTGCGGGCTACCTCGTCGAGCTGGGCACAGCGTTCGGGGTCTACGGCGTGGAGGGCTGAGCGGTAGGAGCGGGCGATGTCACGAGCCCAGTCGAGGTTGCTGCGCTTGATGTCGGTCATTCGCCCTCGTCCCAGAGATGTTTGTTCAGGATGTCCAGGATTTCGTCGGAGACGATGGCCCGCTGAGCCACGTAGGTTTCCTCCGGCGGGTACTCCTCGGCCTTGAACAACCAGTTCGCGGTGATCTTCAGAATGTCGCTGACGACGTCCGCGCGGGCACCTTCGAGGGTGTCCTGGTCGATGAATTCCAGATCCTTGGCCTTGTCGGCGTCGATCCGGGCTCGGATGTCTTCATAGGAGCTCATGCCACCGCCAATGGGTTGTTGAGGCGTGCGAATTCGTCCTGGTCCCACACGTTCCGGCACGACTTGCAGGTGATGGTGGCGTCGGAGAGGACTGATGCGAGGGTGCGGTGCCCGCATACGTGGCAGGTCTCCCGTAGCCACTCCGTGCGGGGTTCTTCGAGGCCGAGGACGGTCTCGGCGCGAACATGCAGTCGAGCGAGACGTAAGACCGCGTCGACGCCGTCCATGGTCGTCGTGGTGACGTCGTCCCCGCCGTCGGGATGGGGTCGCCAGACTGTGACTAGTTGCATCGGAAGGTCGACCAGGGTGCCGAGGTTCGCGCACAGCAGCGTTAGCGCACCCGTGTCGGGAATCGGGTCACCTCGGGTGATTCTGACGGCCCAGCGGGTCGCCTCGGCATCGATATCCGACATGAGAGTGTCGATACCCAGAGGGATTGGGATAGGGCGCTCAGATGAGCCGGACACCTTGGGGCCGGAGACTTTCGAGCGTTCCTCTGTGCGCGCTGCGGCGAGGAGGCCATAGTCATCGCGGAGGTAGCCGATGGACTCGAAGGCTTCCCTTTCGCAGGGGCGACACAGCGACCCCGGCCGCTCTACACCGTCACCGTGATACTTCCCCTCGGCGTCGCGTACTCGCGCCTTGCATTTGCGGCCTTGCCTGCATTGATGTTCGGGCCCAGCATCCCGGTTGCTCATGCCCAGCAATCCTAACGTGCCGGGCCGCCGAACTCGAGTCGAGCGTTTATGCGCGTTTATGAGCCGTTATGCGCCAAAGCCCACCCGAGAGTTCGGGTGGGCTTCGCGTAGACGTCCGCACCGGGGCAGGGTGCGATTTTGATTGACCCCTCGAACAGTATCGGGTTACGCCGACGAACTCGAGCCGAGAATCTTGGCGATCGCTGCGGCGTTATCGACCTGCGCCTGATGACGCGCCGCCTCTACCGCGATGGTTGTTTCGTCGCGTAGCACCGTCAGCTCCTCCCACTGTGCGGGTTCGAGGTCCGCACACTCGAGCATGTGGTTGATCGTGGCGAGTATGCGGCCAACCGAGCCCATCTCGGCGAGATCCGGTGTGTTGTCGGATACGAGATCCAGGATCGAGCGGTAGCGGCCCTTCAGATGGTCGTACATGAAATCCCCCTGCTGTGTGTGCTTTGGACTAGCAGACCCCGGAGAGTTTATGGACCCCAGCGCATCTGGTGGGCAGGTTCGCGGTACTCGGTTACTGGGAGGAACTCGAGCCGTCGCTACGCCAGACCTCGAGCCAGTTCCGCACGACATCAGCGACCGAGTCGCATTCAGCGCAGACCGTCAGCTCTCCCACAGGCTCCACACCGGACGGGAGCAAGCGCAGCAGAGGAAATGTGCACATGGTGATGTGGGAGCAGCGGGGACAAGAGGCGATATCGGTGGGATCGCCCCGGCTGGATGTGCATCAGGATGGTGTCGCTCATGGGTTCGATCCTCCTTCGGTGTCGGTGGGCTCGGGCTCGCCAGGAAACGACTCATCCCAGCAGCGGTAGTGGTAGCTCGCCGTCTCGTCGCCCGTTGAGTCGTCATTCGTCGAGAACGGGCTCATTGCAGAGCGCACAGGTCACCTGGGTCATGATCCGCTCCGCTCGTCGGTGGGCTCGGTGTAGATACCGGCCAGGGCACGGACGAACAGCTCCGCAGCCGCCTCCACGCCTTCCATGAACGACGTGTGGTCGATGCTGGCGGAGGAGTACTCCTCGAATGCGTTCGGGTCGCGGACATCTGCGAGCGCTTGCCGTATTGCGGCGGTCTGGCGTAGGACACGAACGGGGTCATGGCGGGCCACATGTGAGGCGACAGGCTCATGGTCGAACTGCTGTCCCTGCCACCGGTCGGCCGTCACGTTGACGCCGTGGCGACGCTCGCGCTCGGCGACCTCCGGGTCCGGCGGCCACCACAGCACCGTGTCGCCGACCCCACCGTCGACGTGCCAGTCGTGCGGGGTTGGGGCAACCGCCCGTGCGATGCGCTCGTCCTCGTCCAGGGCGGCGGACAGGCGAGAAAGAACGTCAGACGAGTCGGCCACGACCAACCTCCGCCCGCTTCGCGACGTACACGCAGTCCAGGCCGGGGATGTGTCGCACTCGCACACCCCACGCCACGCCACGCCACGACTTTGCCTACGAGCAGCTGCTCAGGAACCAGGAGCTCGAATTCGTTGTCGGGCGTCGCGCGCCGCATGTCTTCGAGTAGGACGAGCGCGGGACCCAACTGCTCGAGGTCGCTCGGCTGTGTCATGGAACTCGGCCTTTCACGATGGCGGCGATCAGCTCCGGGGTGCAGTCCACGGCAGCGGCGAGCGCACGGTACGTCCACCGTTCAGGGTCGTCCGCCCGCAACGCCCTGACAAGAGCATTGCGGGCGGTCCGATGCTGCTCGGCCTGCCGCTCGGATTCCTTGCTGTGCCTGTGGTGTTCGCGCGCCTGTTGGGCGCGGATGTCAGACACCGCGAGCGAAGTCCGCCAGTAGGGACGGCACCGCCGAGTCGAAACCGGCCACGTCGAGCATTCCGGCGTCCGATGGGTCGGCGATCGTGAAGTTCGTGGAGGTCATTCCGCACACGACCAGCTTCGCGTTCGGGTTGATCTCACGGCGGTACTGCTGCAACGCCTGGTGCGGATGCTGCCGCCCGGCATAGGTCTCGTTGTCGGTGTACACGGTGAACACATCTACCTCGAGCTGGTTCTCCAGTGCGTACAGCATCGGCAGAGAGCAGTCGGTGCCACCGAACGGCAGGTTGCTCACCGCGCGGATCGCGTCGTCGAGGCGCTGGCGGGGGCTGATCGCCAACGGCGTGAGTGCCGCCTCACGCGACCACCCGTAACCGCCACCCGAGGATGTGAATCCCACGATGTCGTAGGCGGACTCGATGGAGGCGGTGACCAACGCGAGTGCGGCCGACGCCTCACGCGCCGAGATCGGCATGTTCGAGATGGCGGCGGTCATTGAACCGGACACGTCCAAGGCGAGCAGGTGCCGCTTCCCCGTCGGCTCTACCGCCTCGAACGCGGCGTAGAACGCTGCGTCGAGGGCGTCGACGATCGGGCGCGACGGCGTCCAAGTGCTGTCACCGCGCGCCGACTGCCCCGAGGCGTAGGTGCGCAACGCAACGAGAACGTTGACCGGGTGCACGCGACCCTTGCGGAGCCGCTCGCGATCGGCCAGCTGGGCCGCTGCGAGGGACGTGCGCTTGCCGAGGGGTGCGAGCAGGCCGAGGCGCGTCAGGCGCGGCAGCTGACGAATCAGCGCAGTCTGCGGCATCCCCTTGTCCAGCAGTGCCTCCCATGTGCCCGGAAGGTCGAGCGCGGCGTCGGGCAACATCTCCCACGACAAGCCGTACTCGGTCACCAGGCCAGCGACATCCTTCGGCTGTGCCGCCTGGGCGAGCTGGAACCCCTCTACGAGGCGGAGGCCGTCGAGGGAGGTCTCGCGCCCACAGATCCAGTCGAACAACCGCTTCCGGTCGTCCTCGGCGGTCTGCGGGTGGGCGAGACGCAACAGGTCCCTGTGCGACCAGCCCTCACGCTGCCGGTACTTCACCGCCTGGTGCGCGACGTGCTCGACGGTTGCGGAGGTGTACCACTGGCCGACAGCGCGGCGCAGGCCACGGCCCCAGCCACGGAACTGCTCGACGTAGCGGGCGAATAGGAACAGGTGCGTGCCAGTGCGGGCCACCAAGGGCAGCGCATCCAACGCGGCGCGGCGGCCGTCGACGTCACCCAGGGATGCGGCGGCAGCCAACGCGAACAGAGCAGGGTTCGGCTTCGGCGCACGGCCAGCGGTCGAGATGGTCACGATCTCAGCGACCAAGTCCGCGGTACGGTTTCGCGCGAAATCGAGGACGGCCGTGGCGTTGTCCTCGGTGAGGTCCTTCGCGCCGACGTAGTAGGTGCCACCCTCGCTACCGAGGGTCAGGAAGCGGCGCAACCGAACCTCTGGGGTGACCTCGAAGGTGAACCCACCCGCGTTGTTGGCGACCTGCCGCGCGTCGGCGCGGTTGGTCTGCGGGGTGGAGCGGAGGTTGATGCCTGCCAGAACGTCCATGTCGGCCCTTGGATTCGGCCCCGATGGGGCGTGCGGAGGACGAGAGAGACGGGCGTGTGAGTGCACACCGGGTTAGTTAGCAGTTAACCGATGCGCTCCGGCCCGCCTGCCCTCGTCCTGGCAATCCGAAAGGGGTGGGCGGTCGTGTTGTTCCGACCGGGTTAAGCGTGCTGCCGTTACACCACACCTCGCCCTAGAGCGGGATGGCGGGAGTCGAACCCGCGCTACCTCCTCCAAATGGTAACCGACCGAATCCGGCCCGCCCACGTCTTCCCTCTTGCCGTACCCACATGACTGTAATGCATTACACCACCGTTGACCAGTTGATCTACGGCGCGTCGTCCGGCCGATGCCCCACGAGCAGCGCCACGAGATCCCGGACGGTCATCAGCACGAATTGCGCACCGGGGTCGGTGATCCCCCGACGCTTAGCCACCACCGCGCCGACGAGGGCATCATCGTTGCCTCTTTCGATCTCCGCCTCGCCGATCCACGGGCCGGGCAGGAGTCGGCCACCATAGTCCTTCGCCTCCAGGACGATCCGGCCACCGCCCGGTGCGCGGATGCCGGAGAAGTCCCCACGGTCAAGCGCGCCGTTGCGAGCACGCCTCTCGATGCGGTCGTCCACGTGCTCGGCGAGGTACGTCGCGATGCTGGACTCGAAGCGGGTACCTGCGGCCTTGGCGCTGGCACGGGAGCGAGTCACTCGGACACCCCGAGTGGTGGCGTCCCTGCGGCAGCCACATAGCTCCGCCCGGACTCCAACCGGCTGGCCACCGGGCCGAGGTATCGCCAGCGCGGGAATTGCGCAAGAGGCGAGATGATCGGCAGGGCGTGCTCTGTGGTCCAGGCGCGCGGGATGGCGGGGGTCTCTACGTACAGGGAGCGGATCTCAGCGGGGGTCATGGCTGCACCTCCCGCAGCTCGACCACGTACGCCTGATAGTCGCCCGCCAGCCATGAGTGCATCCGTCGCTCAGCGTCGCTACGGCTGCCGTCGAGCGAGGTCGTGTCTATTTGCGGGTCTCCGCCACTGTCGAACACCACGGCGTAGGCGGCGGGCTTCGCTGGGGTGAATGCGTCTGCGCGCCACACCTCGTAGTGCGTGCGGTCGGTGTGCAGGTCCTCCCGGCGTGAGGACATCATCGTCGTGACGAGGATGCGGCCGATCGTGGCACCGACGTACCCGATCGGTTTGGTGTCGACATCTCCGAGTGGGGGACGTTGCGCCGCCTCGATCACCGCGTAGGCGTGCTCCAACATGCGCAACGTCTCAGCGTGCTGATCCTTCTTGGCCCCCAACGCATCGGCAAGCGCCGCGATGCGATCACCCTTCTCGCGCACCCGCTCTCGCAGCACGGTGATGGACTCGCACTTGTCTGCGATCTCGGAGAGCTGACCCTCCACCGTCTGTCCCAGCTCGGCGATTCGAGCGCGGGCGGAGATCAGCTCCGTCGCGAGCCGCGCCCCATGCGGCGCATGTGGATTCGCGGCATCCTCCCGCAGCTCCTCGTCGGTCAGTGGGGTGCGTTCAGGCATCGGCGTTCCCCTCGGCGACGTCGGACAGCCAGCGGCGTCCGTTGCGTTCCAGATAGGCTCCGGCGCCGGTGATGAAGTCCCGCCACCGCGTCGGCTCCGGGCCGGTCTTGCCGTGCTTCTCACGCAGTAGGCGGACCAGTTCGTCATCGCCAGGGTTCTCGTCCAGATCCAGGACTTCGGTCACCACGTCGCGGAATCGGCCCGCTGCGTCTGCGGCCACGCGGTATGCAGCCTTGGTGTCGTCGAGGGCCTCTTGCAGGGTCGGTTCAGGCATCGGCTTTCTCCTTCTGGCTGGGCAGCGGTACGGGCTGCCATCCGTCGCCGTCGTTCGCGACGAGTTCGGCAGTGGGTCGGGTTTGGTTGCGGCCCTGCTGGGCTCGGCGCTCGAGGACGACAGCGAGGGCCGCATCGTGGTCACGGCCGAGCAGCTCGAACACATGGCTGTTAGCCCGGTCGCGGTAGCCGTAGGTGCCCATCAGCTCGCCCCGTACGGAATAGCGGTCGGGCCGACACCACTCGCCAGGCAGGTCGGGCAGACGTCGCCCCACGGTTGCGCGATGAACCAACCACGGCCCTGGAACTCCTTGAGGTCCGGTTGCGTGGGGAACGCCTCGGATCGGGTGTCGCAGCCGTCGCGGTCGCACACCATCACCCACCGGTGATCGGTGTCGCTGATCCACTGCCGGGTCATTCGGTGCCGTCCTTGGGGAGTGGGATAGGCGACCACGGCAAGACGGGACGGGATACCGGCTCAGCGAGATTCAGCGCTGCCAAACGGATCGACTGCTCCCGGCCTCCGGTGACCGGCCACGCGTTGCTCTCCGGTCGGCGATACCCGTACTCGGTCTCGATGCCTGCGCGTGGGATGACCAGGAACTCAGCGAGGATCACTTCGGCGAGATGATCGGCGAAGGTGCTGTACAAGATCCACGGACGCGCCGAGCAGGCACACCGAAACCGGCCGTCGTCGTAGCGCGTTCGATGCTGAGCGATCAGGGTTCGGGTGTCGCTCATTCGGTGTCTCCGGTCTCGGGGACGTACAGAACCGCGAAGGATGCGCCCCGCCCGGCGTACTCGACCACCTGGGCGCTGGTCCATTGCAAGTCATGACCTATGCCCATCCAGCCCGTGGCACGAATGTCTTCCTCGCCGCCTACAGCCTGGGCGACCACGCCGTACTCGAGCAGGATCACCGACCCGATAGGCAGCGCCTCGAGGTCGGCGGCCGTGGTGATCCCGCGGGCGGGGGGACGCCAACCCGCCCGGATCGCGATGTCTGCGACCTTCCCTGCGCTGTAGCTGATCTCGGCGGCGGCCTCACCGACCGAGCCTGGCCCTGCCAGCTCTCTCCAGGCGATCTCGGCCAGGATGTCGCGGTCATTCATCGGAGCCCTCCTCGGTGGGGACGTGTAGGACGGTGACGGGCATTGGCATGTCGGTGTGGTAGGTCCAATCGCCACCGACCGCGCCGAGCCATCCATTGCTGTCGGACTCGTGCACGTACAGCCGTGCATCGCGTGCGTGGACGAGCGTCCCGTCTGGCAGGTCGCAAAGTTCGGCGGATGTCGTGATCACCCGGGCGGGGGGACGCCAACCGGCTACGAGGATGGCGTCCACGGCGGGGCCGGGCTCGTCGTCGAACCAGTTGGTGAAGGTCTGGATCAGGTACTCCAGCTGATCCCGAGGCGAGGCCGCCGAATCCTGTTGCCCCGTGCGCCCGTCTGGCTGGCCGCTGGCGGGGTCAACGGGTGGGGGTTGTTGTCCATGTTGGGTACGCGCCGTGTGCGGCGTCTGGGGGCTCATGCGCTCGCCTCGCTCCAGTCGGCGGGGAACGGCAACGGCTGACGCTTCGTCCACCGCGCCCCGTGGATCTGCTCCACGAGGATGTCCGCCCATACCCCAGCTTTGGAGACACGCAGGACGGTGATGCGCTCGCCGTGGGAGTACCAGACCTGGTCCTTCCTCGGCCGGATTGTGTTGGTGCTCATCGGTCTTGCTCGCTTTCGATTGCGTGCTGAGCGCGGAGGCTGGGTTTGCTCTCCGCGAAGTCGTTGGAAGTCGTCGTGACCGCGAGATGGGGTTTGCAGGCTGGGCATGGGATGGGACGCATCTCGGTGTCCGTGCCCAACCAGCCGCGCTTGCAGCGGGGGTCACGGCAGGCGGGATCTTGCTTCTCGCCGTAGCGGTCGGGGCTCATCGCTCGACCGCATTTCTGGCCACCGAGGAGAAGGGTTTATCCACAGGCTCGGGCGCCCCGTGGTGAGTTGCGTTCTCAAGCCAGCCACGCGGGTTGTTAGTGGTTGTGGGTGGTATGGGTTGGTGGGGGATCATGGGTGATCCCCAGACTTGCGCTAAATGATCCCTAGACTTTGCGTGAATGATCCCCAGACTTTTTGCGGCGGTAGATCTCTGGAGATCACCAGTGATACGCAGACATTCAGCCTGTGGATAACTCCAGGTATCACCAGTGATCCCCAGAGATTCAGTGCCACAACGAAGTCCAGGGATCACGGACGATCCCCAGACATTCACCGTTCGTCCGGGTCGAGCATCGGCTGATCGAACAACGTTGACGGCACCGTGAGCCGGTACTCGTCGGCCAATTTCGCGTACCGATTCCCCTGCTTCGTCCGCTCGACGAGCCCCAGGTTCCGCAGCGTCGACAGCGACCGTTTGACCGTCGGCTCGGACACGCACATCACCCGCGCCAACCGCTCCACGCCGGGCCGTACCCGTGTCCCGTCCTGGTCGGCGTACGTCGCCAACATCAAGGCCAAGAACTTTGCGCCACTGGGCATCTGGACGCGCTTCACGATGCGCTCCCACTCGAACCGGTCCATCGGCTTGAGCACGAAGGTGCCCATCACGTCCACCTTCCACAACCCCCATCACAATTCCTCGCCGAATAGCGGCTCGTGCATGTCCTCCACGGCCACCCGCTGCTCCGCCACACTCGGTCGCCGTGCCGCTACCTGCTTTCCAGGAGTGTGAATCGGGGTCGTAGATGGCGAATTGCCTCCCTGACGTAGGGCCAGAGGTGTCGCTCGTCATCAGATCCCTTTCGCTTCCCGGCCGCCGAGAACGGCTGGCAGGGGTATCCACCGGTGAGGATGTCGATGGGCTCGACGGCGGCCCAGTCGATCTCGGTCACATCGCCGAGGTTGGGCGTCGTCGGCCAGTGGTGGGCGAGCACCTTGGACGCGGCGGGATCAATCTCCGAGTGCCACGCCATGCCCGCGCCGTCGAACAACTCGAGTGCGGCCAAGTCCAAGCCGCCCCCTCCGCTGAAAAGGCTTCCGATCCTCATGCGTCACCACCGATCGGGGCGGGAGAGATCGAGCCGTCATCGGCGAGCAGCACCCGGCCATGCAGACCGGAGACGATCGGCTTACCCGCGGGGGCATCGCCGGGCCGAAGATGGAACCCAGCGACATCAGCAGCGTCCGGGTTGTGTTCCGCCCACCCATGGCAGCCGCGGACACCGTCACCACAAACCGCGACACAGTTCGAGGCCGACCATGGGCCGCCCTGGGATCGCTTGCGCCGGTGATGTACCGACGCACTTCGTGCGGCACCGCAGGCTTCACACCAGCCACCAGAGCGGGCAGCCACCAACTGGCGAGTGCGGGACTCGCCAGGGTTCTTGACCTTCGGCCGCCGCGGCTGAACCTTCGGCAGCATCTGCCGAACCAGGTTGCGGGCGTTCGGATGAACGGTCATGCGCCCTCACCTCGACCGGCGACGCCGTACATGGATCGGACCGAGGCGCCAACAGATTGCCAAGCCCTGAGTTCCGCCTCGACTGCCCGCGCGGTGCGGTCAGCGAATCGATATGCGGCGTCGGCGACGTCGCGCGCTTCCCGCTCATCCTGGGTGGCGAGTTCGGCGGTGTACTTCCGCTCATGTGCGGCACCGTTGGCGGCGAGGTAGGCGTGAGCGAACGCCTTGTCGTAGGTGCGGTCGGCATCGAGGAACGCCGCGTAGGCGTTGCCGCAGATCGTGACGCCCTTGCCGATCCGGGTGGCGCACTCACGGATTGCGTTCTCGATGGCGACGGGATTGTGCTCGGTCACGCCTGCGCCTGCTCTCTGTAGAACAGAGTCAGCGCTTTGATGGCCTCGACATCCTTGGACTGACCGAGCTCGCCGCCACCGTCCGCCTTGAATCGCGCGGCGGCATCCTCTGGCTTGATGTCCAGCTTCTTGAGCAACGCGCTCAGCTCGATACGCGCCTGCACCTCGGGTGCCAGGACGTTGTCGTCACGGCCGCGCATCTCCTGTGCGGAGGCGATCCCCCGCTTGGTGTCCGCCGCCAACGCGGCGACGAGAGCGCGACCCCAGGCGCTGGTCTCGGCGTTCTGCAATTCCGATCCGCGCGTGAACGAGTTCTTGCCGGGGACGATCTCGTAGGCCATTCCGACGCCGGGGCATTGGTCGTCGGGTGTGCGGTAGAACGCTGCGACGACGGCAATGTAGGTCTGGCCGTCGATGGTCTCGATGCGGTACGGGTTCGCCTTGTCCCAAGGCTGGAACGATCCCTCGGGGTACTGCCTTTTCGCGTCGCCGCGGACGTCGACGATTCGTTCGGCAACGTCGACGTAGTTCATGTCAATGCTCACGCCAGGGTCTCCTCTGCTTGGTAGCGCGCCCACCGGGACATGCGCATGATGTGGATGTGGTTGCCATAGCCCGGCCATTCGTTGGTGGCTCTGCACTCGGCGTAGATGTCGATGGCGCGACGCACCTGGCGTCCGGCGAGTTTGACGTCCTCGGGGTCGTTCTCGTGCAGTGAAATCAGGAACGGCGGGACCTTCTCTTGCGCGATGAACACGCACCGGTCGACCTCGATGCCCAGCAGGGCCAGCACGTACCGGTAGTGGGCTTCCTGGATCGCGTAGCCGTACTTGGCGGCCGACGACTCAAACGGACCTGGCGCGGCGTCGACCGTGGTTTTGTAATCGACCATCGTCCGGTCAGTGAGGTAGTCGGGGCGCGCCCGCAACCGCATCCACGTTTGTGGGTCGGTGGCGTACGCGCTTAGTTCCGGGCGGCCGAAGGCCAAGAGCGCCGACGCCTCGGCGTGCGCGTCGACAGCGGCACCCATGTCGCGCACCGCCTGCACGCTGGAGGACAGCAACGGCACCTTGCCCTCGGCGTACGCCTGAGCGCGAGCCTGCTGCGCGGCTTTGGTCTTCCAGTCCTTCGCCTTAACCTCAGCCACCTCGAGGCCGGTGCCGAGGACCTCGGCGTGCGCGGCGTGCCCGAAGTCGAAATGCTCCGCGTGCCCACTGCCGGGGTTGTCCTGGTCGTACCGGAACCGCGCCGGGCCACCGGGGCGCAGCAAGGTCCGGGCGCCGGACGACGACAGCGACATCTTGTCGCCGTGGTAGATGGCATCCGAGATGCCCTCGTAGATACCGTCCTTCGTGGGAACCGCCGTGTAGATCTCGCGGTCGTCGACCTCACCACCACCGCAGTGGGAGCACCCCACGCCACGGCAGAACGGGCAGGTGTGCGTCGCGGGGGCTGTCATGCCTCACCCCTCATGAATGCGGTGATCTCCGCGGTTGCGATCCGACCGAACTTGGCGGCGAATCCCGGTCGTTCGACGTCATCGACGCTCATCCGAACGCCACCATCGACGTCGTGCTCGACGGTCAGGGATGAGCGGCCGTCGGTCCATGTGCGGCACCAGTCGGCGTCACCGATAGCGCAGGTCATCACGCCACCTCAGTGACGTCGGTGAAGCCCCACCGGTACAGCTGCCGGGCGGCGACCTTGTACTGCTCCTGCAACCACCGCAGCGCGGCAGCGTGGGAGTAGCCGAGAACCTCACGGGCGTGGAGGTACTCCTCGTGCGCGGCGGCCTTGTCCTCCAACGCCTGTCGGCGTTTGGTGCCGGACCAGATGGCCTTGTCCGGCACCAACATCAGGTGCGTGTCGGTCACCCGCACCAGCCATCCCGTATCGAATGGGGTGGCGATCTGCTCACTACCTCGGGGCAAGATCCCGATCGGTGTGCGAACCTCAGACCGCAGCGTTGCTGCTACCCACTCGGTCACTGGTCACCGTCCACGATGAGACGCAGTGTCGCGAGCTGGGCGTCAGCGGGGCGGTTGTTGCTTTCACCGAAATCCACACCAGCCCAAACCCCCGTCTTCCGGGGAGTGTTCAGGGCGAACTCAGCGCACCGTTGACGGACCGGGCATCTGGCGCAGATACCCGCGACGACAGCGACTTTCGCGGCGCGTCCGTGCCCGGTGCCGGGGTGCCACGCCTCTGGGGGATACGACAGGCACGCCGCATCGTCACGCCAGTAGCTCACTGCCGACCCCCGATCCCCAGCATGTCCAGCAGCTCACACAGATCGTGTCGGCACCCACCGTTGCGGGCGACATAGTCGGCGGCCTTCCACTGGGCGCGACGCAGCGTCTCCAGATCAATCGGCTCTACCTCGCCGACTGAGCCCTGATAGGCGACGGAGCCGTGATTCAGATCAGTCATTTCCCATTCCCTCCATTGCATTTCGCACACGTCGCGGTCCCATGGGCGCGGGACACCCTCCCTGCGGCGCGGTGTAGGTGGTGGCCGCACAGGGAGCACTCGAATTTCGTGAGGACCGTCGGGCCGAGGTCATAGACAGCCGCGAGTGCGGCGGTCATGTTGCGGTCCTGCCGATCCCCGACCACGCAGCACTGACAGGTGCGGTCCGGGCGGTGCAGTACGTCGCGATAGGACTGGCCGCGCAGGATCGAGCGCACGATTTCCTCGTGCCCGAACCGCTCGGCGATGGCTGCGGAACGGCTGCCCTTGCGGTGCATCCGCACAATCTCCCGCGCCTGCTCGGCGCTGAATGCGCGGGTCACCACGGCGTCACCCCGGTCTGCTCATCCACCCACTGGTCATGCCCGCGGTCCCATGCGTCGGGGTCCTCGTCGGGGTCGCTCTCGTACCGAGCACTCACCGCGATGGACGCGAATACGTAGCCCACCCACGCCAGCCCGCCGAGGACGTAGGCGCGGCCGAGGAGATCCAGCCAGCTCATGACAGCCGCCCCAATGCCTCACGCACGCCCCTCATCACGTCAATCACGGCGTCGGGCCGGACGACGAGAACGGAAACAAGAGCTTGGATCTCCGTTAGCACGTCGTCCCGCAGGTGATCCCGCGCGATGTGGCGACGCCCCTCCTCAGCGATGTCGTCATATGATTCAGGCGCGCTCATCGCGTGCCCTCCTTGGCGAACCACCCGGCGGCGTCGGCGCGCAGGGCGTCGTCGATCGCTTCGACGAGCCCGTCGTTGCGGTCGTCCTCAGCAGACCAGATGCCCATCACCGAGCCCCGGTCGGCGGCCAACTGGTAAGGCAGCCACCAGCTACCGTGCGTGTCGGACGCCTCCGCCACGTCGAGCAGGTCGGGCAGGTAGTTGACCGCGGCGATGATCAGGGCCGCGTACTCGCCCGCCCAGGACGGCAGGGGGCCGGTCAGTGCGTCCCCGCTGCGGTTGTCGCGCATGATCCAGATGGCGTTGTCGTGCAGCTCAAGACGGCCCTCGGAGGATGCGGCGGCGAGCTTCGCACGCAGGTCAGTGGTCAGATCATTTGTGGCCATGGGTGGGTACCTCCAGCTCGTAACCGGCGGCCCTCAGACCAGCGCGGTGGTTGCGGATGAGGACGTGCCCGAGCAGCTCGTACGCCGCAAACGCGCCCGTGTTAGTGCTCGGGTACACGCAGGTGTCGCCCACAGCCCCGGAGCTGATGACGAGCAGGTGCGTGGTCGATCGCGTGCCAGCGGCGAAGGACGCCGAAGGGAACACGGCATAGACGGAACCGTCTGGATCCATCACTGGCTCGGCGTTCGTGCGGTACGCCGTGCCGAGACGGGTGGTCGCGGTCATTGCTCACCGCCGTTCTGCCGAGCGGCCTTGCGCTCGCCGATCCACGCCGATAACTCGCGCGCCATCGCCGACACGGCGTTGGAGGAAAGCGCCCACACCATGCCGCCATCAACCTCGTTCTCGAACGGCTCGAACGCCGTGGAGATCACGCGGTTATACAGCGAGAACGGCTGATCCAGTGCCCCTTCCGCCTTCAACTCCCGCAGCACGTTCAGGAATGCGGCGGCGACGATGGAGCCGTTCCCGTCGTGCATGTGGCTTTCCCAGGTCGCGGCGAGGCGTTCCCGAATGGTTGGCTCAGACATCGCTGTTCTCCTTGCGGCCGTGCTCGGCCATCCACTGATGTGTTGGGGTCCACTCGGCCCAGCGGGCGATAGCGGCGGGATCGGTGTGCGCGAGGGGCGCGCGGTGATGGAGCAGGCCAGCAGCGAGGCAGGCGGTGAACTCCGTAGCGAGGCGCTCCGCGATGCGCGGGCGGGCGATCATGCCGTCATCTCCGTCGAGTAGCCGACGATGATTGCCCGCAGGTCCCAACCGATCTCGTGCGCGCGGGTGTCCTCGGCGTGGTCCTCGATCAGGCTGGTGACATACCGCAGGCGATCCGCGTCCGAGGACAGGGCGAAGGTGCGGCCGATCTGCCAGTCCGTCGGGTTCGGCGAGACGAGCAGGCCACCGAGGTAGCGCAGGATCTCGTCCATGCGGGCGGCGAAAGCGATGGGGGTCATCGACGCACCGCCCTACGGAGGATGCGGGTAGTGATGGTGTGGCCACGGGAGTCGCGCGGGTAGATCGTGAGCTCGCGCTGCAGGTACGGCACCAACTCCTCGGCGGGGACCAGGCTTGCGCAGGACGCGATCCGGTAGTCCTCGGGATCCATTGGGGCGAGCCTCAGCGCACGCATGTAGTGCTGTGCCGCAGCGGGAACGACAGCTGGGACGGGGGCGGGGTGGCGTCGAAGGCGGATCACGCGGTCACCGCCTCGCGGTCGGCACGAATGGCGTCCTGAACCAGGGCGATCGCGGCACGCACGTCGTCGTCACTGATCGACTCGTCACCCTTGTTGTGCCGGATGTGCTGGAAGATCTCCTCCGCACCACAGGTGTAGGGAAAGTTGGTGTTCCAGTCGTCCTCTATGGCGAACCCGATGCCGACGGTGGAGAACTTCGGGAAGCCGACGATGGCCTGCCGCTCGCCGAGGAGGACCCTGTACGACCAGTAGCCCTCATCGATCGGAGGAGTGATCGACACAGCGCCGACATGTGCCGTCTCGTCCGGCTGGTCGCGACGCTCGAGAATCAATGCACTGGACGCCGCAGGGAGCAGCAGGTGCAGAAGCTTCGTGGCCAGCGCGAACTCCGGCGTCCCCTTGGGGTCCTCCGTGTACATGCGGATGAGGTAGTCCAGGGCTTCGGCGTCGCCTATGCCCGACAAATCTCCCGCGATAGCCCAGTTCAGCGAACCGACTGGAGCGCTTGCCATTTCGTTGAGGGCTGTGCGCCACTCGGTACAGGTTGTGCTCATTAGGTAGACTCACTTCTTGTTGTTGGGTTAGATGGCCGTCGGGATGCATCCGGCGGCCGATCCCGTTTTCAGGACGGGACGTTGGGGGCACGCCCCGGAGCGTTGGCATCGCCATCGCTGTCCGCTCCGGGGCGTGCGACCTCAATCACCGGGACAAGGCACCGATCTTGAGGCTGTTCATGCGGCACCATCCGTCAGCGCTTGCGCGACGAGATCGGCAAACTCCTTGAGGTGCCCGTACTTCCGTTGGAATGACTTCAGTTCCCGCTCCGCCTGGCGAAGCAGCAGCTTCGAGGTGAACGGGTCTTCCATGACTTCTTGGGTCGGGACATAGCCCGACCGATCAGGGGACTCCGGCAGCGCCGACCATGCGCGGACACTTCGCTCCTCGCCCTGCGGCGACTCGGCGTAGTTGATCCGCACGGACCGGATCAGTTCGCCCGCCTGGATGCGGCGGTACGCCTCGCCCGCACTGGCGTCGTCCCACTCGAACCGCGAGTGCAGCGGGTGGGACTCGTCACGGGCGATGTCGACAACGTCCTGGGGTGTGAGTTGCCCACGCGCGGAGCGGATGTCGAGGAGTTGCTGGTGCAGTTCGAGTTGCGACAGGCGGGCGCTCATGCGGCGACCGCCTGCCGTGCCACGACAAGCCACGACAAGCCGGTCCAAGACCTGCCTGCCACACCGCGCCGCACCCAGCCGAGCCCTACCGGGACCAGCCCTGACGTGCCATACCCAGCCTGCCAAGCCGTGCCGTGCCCTGCCGTGCCCCGCCGAGCCGAGCCGAGCCAAGCCTGCCCTGCCTGGACGCGCCTAGCCATACCCTGCCGGACCCCGCCGAACCGAGCCATGCCTGCCGCGATCACGCGAGGACCTCGATGTCGCGCTCGGAATCGATCTGGTAAGTGCCGAATTCGCCGCGCTTCTCCGGCCTCCACTCGCCGATGCCGATACCCAAGCCGCCCGCGTCGATCAACGAGAGGACGCTGGACTCCGACAGCGACGACGTCACGTAAGTGACCTTCAGTTCCGCCGTCCACTCCGCGAACATCGGCCGGTACCGCAAGTCCGCCGAGCGGGCCATGCCACCGAGACGCACGATGTCCTCACGCATTTCGGGTTCGCCGTGGATCTCGAACAGCTGCTGCGGGTCGGCCTTCGTCAACTTGCCGTGGAAGAACAGGAACTGCCGCAACGCGGTCATCGACACGTCCTTGCCGTAAAACCGTGCGGCACCGATCGTTGCGGCCTTCGCCGCGGTGATAGGGAACCCGTACTTGTCCGGGCCGCCCTCGACCGCGATGCGGTAAAACGCTGCCTCGTACTCGGCGTGCGGGTCGCGAATCACCTTGGGGGACTTTTTGCCCTGCTGCGCTTCGAGCATCTGTCGCTTCGACTTCTCGCTGAAGTTGTGCACGATCAGCGGTGCGGTGCCGACAATCGGGACGACCATCGTGGTCGTGCCGATGCGGTTGATCTCGATCTTCTGTTCAGCCATCGGTTATGCTCCTTGTTGATTGATTGATTTGAAGGCCGTCGGGATTCAGCCCCCGGCGGCTTTTTCCGTGCCATGCCTGCCTCGCCTTGCCGGGCCGCGCCTTGCCCAGCCACACCCGGACCAGCCATGCCGGACCTCGCCTGCCACGCCGTGCCGAGCCTGGACACGCCACACCGAGCCTCGCCATGCCTGCCAAGCCACGCCCTGCCTTGCCGGGCCGAGCCCCGCCGAACCGGGCCGGGCCAAACCACGCCTTGCCTGCCATGCCTTGCCCCGCCGCGCGATGCCATGCCGCACCGAGCCGTGCCATGACCCGCCGTCCCATGCCTGCCGTGCCGTGCCACGCCGCGCCGGGACCGGCCCCGCCCAGCCGTGCCCAGCCAAACCTCGCCTGCCACGCCATGCCATGCCGCGCCGTGCCCTGCCTCGACTAGCCGCGCCGTGCCTGCCGTGTTGTTCATCGATCACCGCTCGGGCGTGCGATTTTCGACTTAACCTCCGACGGAACCGAGACGACCGGAAGGCCGAGCGCGGTAGCCGACAAGCAGTTGACGCACCACGTCTCGCGATCCAAACCCGGCACCAACGGGCACGGGCGACCCTCGTCGTCGAACTCGCACGAGTGCGCCGCGAACTCGATCAGTTGCTCCCGCCATTCGGCCGCGTCCCAGCGGGGGACGTTGGTAGCAGCCGCACCCCCACCGGGACTGGCCGTCACCTCAGTGCGCGCAGCGCTGCGACTGAGGGAGCTGGAGGCACGGAGGGCCGCGCCGATCAACATGATGAAGGGGAAGCCAACTACTCCCGCAATGGCGATGATGATGGCGAAGGTGGTCATACCGTCACCGTCGCGAGCCGCTTACGCAGGTACTCCACACCCGACGGACGCACGAACGTCGTCACCGTGGGGACGGTCTGCTCGATCTTCGGGTTGTAGTACGTGTTCGGGACGAGCTTGAAGTGGTGCTCGTACCGCTGGTACGGGAGGTTGTTGCCCTGTAACACCCCGAGGCGGCGCAGTTCGCGCATCATGACGTTGCGACCCCAGCCGAGGATCTTCGCCGCAGCGTTCATGGAGTAGCAGCCGTTGGCGTCCATGAGTTCGTCGAACGCTTCGGCCTTGGGCTCCAGCTCGGCGATCCGCTCGTCCTTCGCGGCGAGCATCGTCCTCGCTTCGAGGACAGCGAGGGCGAGGAGTTCCTCACCCTTCGGCGCGACGCGACCGAAGCCGCCCGTCTTGCGGATAGCTGGCAGAACCTCGCCGGTGAGCCAGCGACGGAACGCCACGGCTTCCGGCTTGTCGGACCGGATGACGACCTCGTACATGCCGGACTCGTTGACGATGGTGACTGAGCGCCGCTGCCCGCCGGAGCTGATATCCGTTTGGCGGACATCAGATTCCGACAGCCGGGCGGCCACGTTGCCCGCGTTGGCGATGCCGAGCACGCGGCACAGATCGGCGAGGACAAACCACGGTTCGCCGTCGATGACGATCACGCGGACGTCGGCGCCTTCGTAGGCGAAGGGCACCAGTTCAGTGCTCATGCGTCGCCTCGATGCGCGGCGACCTCGCGGTCGACCTGACGCTCGGACGGCAGCGCCCGGTAGAACCGGTCAAGGGAGGGTGCGTCGATGAGAATCGTCGAGCCCATGTAGCGGGCGGCGAGCCTGCCCTCGCGGATTAAGCGGCGCAGCGTTGACTCGCCGATACCTGTTGCGTCGGCAGCCTGCTTGACGCTGTAGCTGATCTGTTGCGGCTGGTCGGCGTTCATTTATTGGACCGCCCCCTGGTCGCGGGCAAGAAAGTCCTGGCAGGGATGCCGAGCGACTTGGCGAGGGCGATGATCTGCCCAACCCGCGCCTCGCGGTAGGCGTTCTCGAATCGGGCGATGGTCTTGCTGCTGATGCCGGATAGCTCGGCGAGCTGCACTTGCGTGAGGTTTCTACGTCCCCTTGCAGCGCGCAGCTCAGCGGCGAAATACGCCGCTCCTGGGGTAGCCATGCGGGCAAGTCAACTATCCAATTGGGGATTTGTCAACACCAATTGGAGACCTGATAGCTCGCGAATTGCGGGGTAGTGTCAAGCCCCGGACATCGCTGTCACCGCTTGCGTCTGGACCAAATGGGCCGCACACTAACCCACATGGGTGACACAGAACGCCAAGCGGAGAACTCGGCGATCGATGCCGCCAACGCCGCCGTGGCCGCACACTTGCGCGCCGAACGGGCGCGAGCCGACCTGAAGCAGACCGAGCTGGCAGCGAGAACGGGACTGAGCGTCAACACGATCCTCAGACTCGAGAACGGTCAGCGGGTGATGTCGCTGTCGCAACTGTTCGCAATCGCGGCGGCGCTGGGCGTCACTCCCGGGGACTTTGTCGATTCAGCTCAGGCCGCCATGCGGAAGTAGGTCGCTCGCCACGACTCCAATGCGCGTCGCCGTGACGATGATCGCGGCGACCGAGACATCTCCTGGCGTTCGCTCCAGTCGACAGTGAATGCCATGCATCCGCAAACGACGAGCCAACTCCACACGGGAGATGTCTGACATGAAAACCGCCTCGCTACCCCTGGCCCCGACCCCTGGGGGATGTTGAAAACCAATCCTGGTCGGCCGATCATAAGACCGAAAGGCCCGTCGGCGAGGGCTTAAACGCAATATCTTCCGGTGTTTCCATAGCGTTACAAGTGACAGGACCGACCGGTTTCCATTGTGACAGATACCAATTCGCGCCCTGACCAGTGACGAGTCATGAAATCGCCAGCAACCGATCGAGATTGCCGAGCGTCTTCCGCGACCAAGGCACGAGATCACCGAACCTACAATGACAGCCCAGGATTCAGCCAGGCAGCTCGAGCAGCCCCCCGAGGTTTCCGAGCGCCTGGCGCGCCAAGTCGAGGTTGACGGTCTGATACCGGCGCGTCATCGCCACCTTGGAGTGCCCCATGATCGACTGGGACACGCTGTCGGCCACTCCCGCCTCGAGCAGCAGAGTCGCTGTGGTGCCGCGCATTCCGTGGACGCTCACCGGGTCGACCCGCGCCAACTCTTGCGCGGCGGCCCATCCCTCACGGTCCGCCAGATCCGACACGGGCGTGACGCCCTGCCCGTACCTGCTCCGCGCCTTCGGCTGCGAGACCCACACTAGCCCCCACGGATTCGACACGCTCCGCTCGCGCAGGACCGTGAGGATCGCCGCCAGCGGTTCCGGGATCGGGATCATGCGCGTTGACTTGTACGACTTGGGTCGGGTCCACGCTGCGCCGCGCCAGATCGGGCGATATTCGAAATCCGGTCGCACGTCGAACCGTTCGGGGTCCTCGGGGTCGGCGCCGGGCTTGAGTGGCAACCATTCCAATTGCCACGACAGGTCCAGCGCGCGCCGCTCGAGGTCGATCCGATCCCACTCCAGGCCAAGAATCTCCCCCTGGCGACCCCCGAGCATCAACCCGGCGGCCCATCGGGTCACCATCGGATCCTGCGCTGCCAGTGAGGCCAGCAGGACCGCCCGAGCCTGGTCGGTGGTGAGGCTGCCGTGCCCCTCGCTCAGCACCTTCGGTTTCTTTACCAACTCGCATACGTTGCGGGGTGCGTGGCCGCCGGAGACCGCGTCACCCAGCGCGGCGGAGAGCACATTGTGTGCTTCCTCTACGCTGCGGGTGGAGTAGTGGTGCTCCTCTTCGCTCTTGCCGCGCGTGTAGGTCGCGCCGAGAATCCACTGGTGCATGTACCGGACATCATCGGGCGAGAGCGACCAGAGACGCCGTCCGCCGATGACTGGCACGATCCTCGTGTTGATCGCGGATCGGTAACTTTTCCAGGCGTGGGGACGCAGGTTCGTCTTCGCGACGGTGTTGATCCACCCGTCCGTGTCATCCTCGGAGACGCCGAGGAGGTACACCTTGACGGTGAGTCGGCGGTCGGACTTCTGCTCGATACCCCGCGCGAGGTCATCCCGGAGCTTGCCCAACTTCTCCACGCAGGTGGCGTGGTCCTTGCTGTAGACCGGCTTGGATTTGCGGCGCTTGCCGTCCGGACTCTTCTCCAACTCGATCTGTCCTACCCACATGCCATCGCGGGCCCGGCGGTAGAGGGCACCTTCGCCGCGTGCGCGCCGCGGCTTCGGTTTTTCGGCGGCGAACTTCTTGAGTTGGCGCTCGACGGCGGCGGTGCGGCGGATCAGCTCGGCGTGCGACGGGGCGGTGACCTCGACGGTGGTAATCCACACTCCGTCGCGCTCTTCGGCATCCATCGAGGTCGCCTCCTTGTGCGGTGTGGTCCTACGTTGTAGGCTACACGAGACTGATCCAGACTAATCCAGGCATTTCGGCTTAGCTTATGGAGACACGAAAAAGCCCCTCGATCGAGGTGTATTACCTGATCAAGGGGCTTGCCGTTCTGTGGTCCCAGCTGGTTTCGAACCAGCGACCTTCCGCGTGTGAGGCGGACGATATAGGGGCTACCACCAGGCATTTTTCGTGGAACTGTAGGCAAAGTTGTAGGCCGTGACCCTCACGGGGATTCACGATGACCACCCTCGCAACACCCTCCACCTCCCCCGCCTTCAACACGGCGGCCCGGACCGCCGAGATGTATTCCCTCGCCGCCCAGATCCGCCACGGCGAAGCCAACGGCCTGAGCCCCGCCGACATCGCCGAGCGGCGTGACGCCCTGCGGATCGTGATGCGGGAGATCGCCGCCGCCCGTGGGATTCCCGAGCGGGTCGCCGCTTCCCGCGCCGCGCACGTTCAGGCCGAGGCCGCCGCGCGCGCTGACGTCGAGGACGAGATCATCGCGCCCCGCTCCCTGTTCGCCGATGCCGAAGCCGTTACACGCGCCGAACTCGCCATCGTCGGGCCGGTCGAGATCATCGACGCCGAGGTGGTCGAAGACGAGGTGGTCGAAGACGAGGTCGCACCGGAGGTCTACCTCCCAGCTGCGAACGCCAGCAACGTCCGCGACCCCGACTACATCCATGCCCGCATCCAGAAGGCGCTCCGTGATGCGACGGAGTACCGCCCGAAGGACATCGGCCCAGATCGGGCCGAGGTGATCTCGCTGACGGTCTCCTTCGAGTCGCTCGCGCAGGACCTCCAGTTCCACGGTCCCGCCGGTGACGCCTTCGTCGCGCACCTGGAGGCCATCGCCCCGGGCGACTGGGGGCGCGCGGCCACCATCTACACCTGGGCCCCCGACGAGGCCACCGCGCTGGACTATGCGGCACGCCTGGGCATCCCAGAGATTCAGCCATACAGGGGTCGCGTCTGGCGCGGGATGTACCGAGGGTTCAAGGTCAGCGTCTACGGCCCCGCGCGATGAGGACCATCACCGACCTGGACGAGCTCGACGCTCTCCCGCCGGGCTCGATCATCAGCGACCACGGCCGTCTCGCCGCCCACGCCCCGATGGGCATCTGGCTGTACAGCGACGGCCGACGGTGGGAGCCCAGCGTCCCGGTGCAGCTCGTCGGAATCCCCGCCCCCACTGCGTAACCCGCTCTTCTCGCCGGGCGTAGGGGGACGCCCGGGGTTCAAGATCACCCCAACCCAACACATCCCATCAGGAGTACGTCCATGACCGGACCGCAGTACCCGCAGCAGCCGCAGCAGCCCTACGGCCAGCCCTACCCGCAGCAGCAGCCGAAGAAGAAGACTCGGTGGCCGTGGCTGCTGCTCGCAGTCCCCATCGTCGTGTGCGGCATCGGTGGAGGTTGCACCGCGCTCGTCGCCAGCTCGGCCGACAAGGCCACGAGCACGTCGACCACTGCGCCGAAGCCCAACTCTCGCAACAACGTCGCCCCCGCCGGGTCGGAGGTGCGCGACGGAAAGTTCGCCTTCGTCGTCACCTCGGTCGATCCTGGCGTCCGGACGGTCGGCACGAACCCGTACATGCAGCAGACCGCGCAGGGTGAGTACATCCAGATCCACGTGCAGGTCACCAACATCGGAGACGAGCCGCGCTCGTACTTCGGTAGCAACCAAACCCTCATCGACGCTCAAAGCCGCGAGTTCACCAACGACTCGATGGCCGAGATCAACGTGAACGACCACCTGTCGACCGACATCAATCCGGGCAACTCCGTGGCCGCGATCCTCGTGTTCGACGTTCCGGTTGGCGCGATCCCCGGCGCCCTGGAGCTGCACGACTCGATGTTCTCCGGTGGCGCGAAGGTCGCTCTGCGCTAGCCGCTGTCAATCCATCCCACTGATAACCCACTTACCAGCAAGGACCGAATCATCATGCGTACCACCATCGCCACTGCCCTGCTCGCCATCGCCGCTACCGGCGTCATGTCCGGCACCGCGGGCGCCGCCCCGACTCCGACCGTCCCGGAAGCGGTGCAGGGCAGCACCGCTGGTGTCGGCTACACCATCGCCCGTGACGGAGCGAAGGTCATCACCACCCTCACCGGCGGCTCGTTCCGCCAGGACAAGGAGGGTGTGGACGTGCTCGACCAGGACGGTCGTACCGTCGCCCACCTCCCGATGCGTGTGGCCGTCGAGTCCTACGACATCGCCCTGACCCCGAAGGTCGAGGGCGCCAAGCTGATTGCCGACGCTCACGCCGAGGAGATCGGCAGCTGGCGGCTGACGTCCCCGTGGCAGCGCAGCACAGAGGCCGGTGTCGCCATCGGCGGACTCACCGGGGCACTCGCCGGGGCGTTCCTGGGCATGGTGATCGGCATCCTCGCTGGGGGAATCCTCATCCCCGTCACCCTGCCTATTGGGCTCATAGTCGGACTGCTCGGCGGCATGGCCGTCGGTGGCGCGGCGGGTGCGTCCATCCCGAACAGCCAGACCCAGGACCAGTGGGATTACCAGGAGGAATGCCACGGCACTGGCGAATACCGCTACTGCTACTAACCCGCCGAATCCATCACCCATTCAAGGAGAATCGTGATCAAGTCCATCATCACCACCATGTCAGCGGTGGTCGTCATCCTGTCGGGGGTTGGGTACACCGCGACCCACGCCAACGCCGCCCCCGTGTCGGACATTCAGATCGCCGACATGAGCATCCGCCTGCAACTCGTCGGCATCGCCCCACGACCCGGCCTCGATATCACCGCGGGGGCGGTATGCCAAGACCTGGTGGACTACCCCGGCATTGACGGCAAGAAGGCCGTGTTCGACACGGCCCGGGCTGCGGGCTACGACAGGCCGGGCGAGGCTGGCTACGTGGCCCGCACCATGGTCGACGTCGTATGCCCGGAACTGGTGCCCGTACTCATTGCTCCGGCGAGTACCACGCAGTACGCGCAGAAATAGGTCACCGCGACACGCTGAGACACAGGTAACAGTTCGTCGCGACATGCATATACGCAGCCGTTGAGCCGATCCCCGGCCTCAACGGCTGCGTTGCTGTCGTGACAGCAACGGATCAACCCCAAGGGCACATCTGAGCTGTTCGGGCCCGTTTCGTGACCTTGGGTGCCTACTAATTGGGATAGACTGTAACGAGATCGGTGACACCTAGTTGAAGGTATTCTACGAGGACAACAAGCTCGAAAAGCTGTGTACGGACGAACGTGAGATGCAGAAGAAGCGCACGGATATCGCTCCCAGGCTCAAGCAGCGGATCAAGGCGTTGGAGGCAGCCGAGACCGTCGGAGAGCTACTCTCTCACGACCCGCTTGGGAAGTGGCACCAGCTCATAGGGGACCTGGACGGCCTATGGGCGGGCAAACTCAGTGCCAACTATCGACTTCTGGTCCGACCCGATGGCCCCGATGAGCCCTGGTCCGCCGTGACTGTGACCGTAATCGAAATCGCCGACTACCACTGAGGGAGGAGAAGCCATGACCGCGACCAACTATGCCGTTGCTCCGGGCGAGTACCTGGAGGAATGGATCGATGAGCAGGGCTTGTCCCAACAGCACGTCGCCGATCGCTTAGGGTCCAGCCGCAAGCAAGTCAACGAGATCGTCAACGGGCGTGCGCCCGTCACCGCCGACACCGCGAACCGCCTTGAGCGCGTCGTGGGCATCCCTGCCGTCGCGTGGCTCCGGTACGAGGCTATGTATAGGGCCGATCTTGCCCGAATCACCGATCAGGAGAACCTCGCGGCGCACGTGGACGAGATCGACTCGAACGCCGCCGCCTACCTTCGGAGTCTTGGAGCCACGAAGGCTACGCGAAGGGCCCCCGGTGCCCTCGTATCAGACTTCCTCTCCTTTCACCGGTGCGGTACATGGGAGGCATACCTACATCTACATGAGACGGAGTCGACTGGCGACTACGCGCTTGCCGCGCTGAAGGAGTCGGGCGCCAAGATCGACCAGACCGTCCTGACAACCTGGCTACGCGCCGCGGAACTCACCGAGCCGTTCGAGCGTGGACGTGGCTACGTCTACGAGTCAGACCGGTTGCGCGAGGCTCTCCCCGGGTTGCGGTCACGGGCCGCCGTGCCCGACTCCACGATGCTTCGAGACATCGCGAACATGCTCGCCGACGTCGGCGTCGTCTTCATGGTGGTCGAGCCGCCCAAGAACTTCCCACTCCTCGGAATGACACGCTGGATCGACAAGCGGGTGCCGGTCATCCAGCAGACGGGACGACAGGTCAAGGACGGCTTTGTTATCTGGACCCTGTTCCATGAGCTCGGCCACGTCCTCAACGATCCCCGGGGCGAGATGCACCTGGAGTACGGCACGGAGAAGAAGCGCAACAGCGCCGCGGAGACGGCAGCCAACAAGTTCGCCATGGATGTCCTGTTCGGCGAGTCAGGGATGACACCGTTCAAGGGGTTGACGCGCGATCACGAGATCGCGGACGCGGCAAGGCGGGTCGGCATCTCGCCGGGCGTGGCCGTTCTCCAAATGCACAGGCGCAGGCTGCTGCCCTATTCGTACGGCAATCAGCTCTGCGTCAAACTCGCAGGTCCCTTCACCGCATAGGCGTACCGCAAAAGAGCCGCCCCGGTTTCCTATTGGAGTCCGGGGCGGTTTGCTGTCGGTACCTCATGCCACGATCAGTGGATGCGGCAGCTCTACATGGTCGACGGCCGAGTCGTCCCCGCAGAGACGCTCGTCGAGACGCCGCGCGGTTGGGTGGAGCCGTCCCCTGTCCGCTGCCCCAACGGTCACATCATCGCTAATACGGGCGTGACCGTGGGGTGGTTGGCGTGCCTGGTCGACGGGCGTACCGGGCATCGACTCCACACCTGCAACTCGTGCGAGGGGGTGGTGTACACGCCGCCGCGGGACGAGGCGTGCGTGTGTGAGATCAGTGATCCACCAGCCGCATCGTGATAAGCCGCATAGGCCGCACCTCCGATGGTAGGAATTGACGATGCGAGTTCTCATCATCGGCGGCTCGTGGTTCCTGGGCCGAACGATCGCTGAACAGGCAGTCGCACGTGGTGACGACGTGACGACGTTTCGACGTGGCCGTAGCGGAGAGGACGCCGACGGCGTGACCGCGTTCCGTGGCGACCGGACAGACCCCGGAGACCTTGAGAGACTGGCGAAGTCGGGCACGTGGGATCTCGTGGTCGATACGTCGGGCTTCGTGCCGGTCGAAACGTTGGCGTTGGCGCGAGCGCTGGAGCCGGTCGCCGTCCGGTACGTCTTGGTGTCGAGTGTGTCGGTCTATGCAGGGTGGCCGGTCGAACGCCTAGACGAGACTTCGCCAGTGCTGGACTGTCCACCGGATGCCGGACCCGACCATGGATTCGATGGCGACCCGGGACCGACGAAATATGGGTTCGGCAAGGCCGGTTGCGAGCGAGCCGTGTACGAGACGTTCGGCGCCGATCGGACCGTGATCCTGCGCCCCGGCGTCATTCTCGGGCCCCTGGAGTACATCGGCCGACTCGAATGGTGGCTGAGGCGGATGCAGCGAGGTGGACGCGTCCTCGCACCGGGTGCGCCCGCACGACCGATACAGCCCGTCGATGTGCGGGACGTCGCGAAGTTCGCGCTCACCCCAACCTTGACCGGAACATTCAATGTCACCTCAGCACGGCGCGAAACCATGGGCGACCTACTGAACGCGTGCCGAGATGTCACCGGCCGACAGGCAAGCCCGGAGTGGGTCACTGACGAGAAATGGCTTGCGGAGCAGGGGGTTCGGCAGTGGACCGAGCTACCGCTGTGGCGCAGCTACAAAGGCGCGTGGGCGGTCGACGCGCAGCGGGCACGCGAGTCGGGACTTCAGTGCCGCCCTATCCGTGAGACGGTGGCCGACACATGGGCATGGCTCAACGGCGGCGGTGCGGCCGTCGCGCACAAACGGGCTGGCGAACTCGGGATCTCGACAGAGCGGGAGCACGCGATCCTCGGCCGGTGGGACGCAACGCAACTCGATCACTGCGGGGCCGATTAGCCGGGTGGTAGCGCCCGCATCGCCGACGTGCGAGACAGCGAGATCGCGGTGAAGTCCTCGATTTCCGACCCGAGCTGAAGCGCCTCCGTCGCGCCACGGTACAGGATGGTTCCCAGCATGTGCGCCAGCGAATGCAGTCGCAGTGCGATCGACTCGGTTCGACGTGCGGGCGGCAACTCGAACACCGGACTCAGCGCATCCTGGGTACCTGCGAGGTCTCCGCGTAGCGTCCTCGCGGTAGCGAGATCTACACGCGCGCCGAGAATGCCCGCGCCCCAACGCTTTCCGTCCGGTATGGCGGTGAATAGTTCGACCGCATCCTCTGCCTCACGCTCAGCCCGATCGCCGTCACCGAGGGCGACATACGACGCGCCAGCGCACAAGCCTCGTCGTGGGCGGTCGAATGCGAGTTCGCCGCCGACCTCGTCGAGAAAGGCGTCATCGCCTGCCCTGTCCAGCTCCAGTCTTGCGGCTTCCAGCGCGTCGCGAACCTCGTCGCGTGCGCCGAGCAGTGCCAGCGCGCGGGAGTTTACCGAGTGCAGGCGTGCCCGCGCAGTCCCGGATGGTGCCTGCTCCAGTGCGGCGGCTGCGATGCGGTTGGCCTTGCGGGGGAAGCCACTCCAGAACGCGATCGTGACTTGCAGTGCGCGCGCCCATGCCTGGAGCGAGGGGTGGTCGATGATGCTGCCGTAGGTGTAGGCGGCTCGCGCTTGCTCCTCTGAGGGGCCGGTCATCCCGAGGTCCCAGGACACTGAAGACAGCAAACCGCACACCTGCCCGGCGAGCAAGTACAGCTCCGCGTGTTGCAACGGTTTGTGAGTACGGTCGAGCTGCATATAGATGGTGTCCCTCAGTGCTACCAGGTCAGTAAGCATTTCGAGGGGTGCCGTTGTGTAGTAGGCGTGGGCGGCGTGCCCTGCGGCGGCGTGTAGATGTTCCAGCGCGGATGGGTCGAGCGCTGATGCCGCCTCGATTGCGTGACTCACTGATTCATGTGCTGCGTTCACCGCGATCTCTTCCTCTGTGGCGGCCGGGTGGCATTCGGATGGTGGGCCGAGAAGTGCCGCTAGAGGTTCCCCGAACCACGCTTCGAGGACGCGTCGGGTGGCGGCACGTGGCTGTCCGGATGCGCCTTGGAGCCACCGCTTCGCCGCACTGGGCGACGTAGCGGCATCAACTCCCAAAACCTCAGCGCGGCGGCCGAATTCGCGAACGAACTCGGCAGTGCCAATGCCCTGCTGGATTGCGAGCTGCTCCAAGCGAGTACGCGGATGATCCCTACTCATACCTACCTCCAGCCACAGATCGACGGTAGCCACATTCCACCCTGCGACGGCAGTCGTAGACACGAAATGGGCCAAAGATGGGCTGCTTTGGGCTACTCGCGGTCTACTTGTGGGCCGGGTCGCGGCGTGATGCTCATTACAGCACTTGCCGCCGGGGTGTGCCATTGCTCCCCCGCTCCGGCCCTCGGCGGCGAGTGCACCCAACACACCCAACAACACCCCGAGGTCTCCCATGACTGAGATCACTTTCATCGAAATGTGGGCGCCGGACTGGCCTCACGACAAACCCGACCACCCATTGAGTTTGCCCGAAGCGCACCAGGCGATGCAGCAGCACCGCGCATGTCTGCGTGAACACTGCGCCCGCAAGCAGGCCGCATGGGAGCGACTCGTCGAGGCCGACCATATCGTCCCGGACACAGGTAGGACACGGTGACCGCAGACGTGCTGACCGAATCTGAGGTGAAAGCACTGCTGTTCGAGGTGCCTCCCGCCAATGTCGTGACGCTGCAACGCATTGCCGACGGACTGCACGCCCTCGACACCGACCAGGCCGGGAGATCGCGATGCTCACGGGATTGACGGTAGCGCTGCTGGCGCTCACCGCGGCGGGCGGCGGCACGCTTCTCACCCTGAAGCGGCCAACCATGGACAACAACGCCTGCCACGCCTCCCCCCGCAAGCCCTACACCCCCGGTGACGCCTACTTGGTGTGGCGAGTCCGTGCGGGCTGCGACAGTCGTGTCTGCGCCGACAAAGCCGCCGCTCTGGACGTGCTCATCGAGGCGCGGGACACCGTCCCCGCACCGGACTCGGTGGTGATGGGGTGACCTGGCAGATCCTGTGGGACCCCGACAACCGGCCAGACGAGGCGCGCGCGTGGCTGCGCCGCAGCGATGGATCGGTGGCGATGGTGACCGATGACGGCCGCATCCTCGACCCCGAGGACGTCGACCCCTGGAGTACCGGTGGCACTGACTAGGCCACAGGCGCGGGTCCTCGGTGCGCTGACTGAGCTGACCTCTGGCGAGTCGTTGACCGTGGACGAACTGCACGTGCGGACGGGTCTGTCTATCCGGACGACGCGCGAGGCCGCTCATGCCCTCGACCGATCCGGGTTGGCGATGCGATCGGGACGCACTCCGGCCGAATGGCGCATCACCCCAACGGGGCGGACGCTCGCCGCTCGTCCCGTGTACCGCGAAGAGACTTCCCGGCGCCCGCCGGGAGAGATAGAGATCGAGACCAAGGGAGTTATGCATGACTGAGATCTATGGCCCCGGCCCCGATGGCAACGCTGGCGACAACTACAACGAGGACCCCCGCGGCGTTGACGGCAAGTCCGACCGCCTGCATGGCTGCGGCACCGTCCTCGGCCAGAACCACGGCCCTAGCCAGGACTAGAAGCGCACGAAAATAGCCCCGCAGATCCGTTGGGATCTGCGGGGCAACCCAGCACAACGAACGGGAACCCGATGCCCAACAAAGCAATCGGCCTGATCTGCACCGGCCATAGCGACCCCGCACAGGATGAGCAAGCGATCCGGGACCTCGTCCGTGAGCGCGGCTACGACTTCGCCGGACTCCTCACCATCACCGACAACACATACATGCCAACGACGTTGATCATGCACACCGCAGCCACCAAGGGCGCGACCGTGATTTTGGCGCCGAGTCTGTCGCACTTCGGGGGCGCGGCTGAGGCGATCTCGATGGTGGTCGTTGTCGACACCCCCACCGCCACCCTGTCTAGGGCTAGCTGATGGGCGCGGACGAGGAGGTCATCCGCATCCTCGCGCCCGCCGACCCCGACGTTCCCGACGCCGATGCGTGGCACGTCGTAACCCTGACCCGGCCAGACAGTAGCGCCGAATGGAAACCCTTCGCCGCGTACGGGCCGATGCCGTTGGACGCCGCGAACGGATTCCTCGGCGCGCTCGGGGCCACAGCTGTCAGTGTCGAGAACCGGGCGGACTCCGATTCTCGACACTCTGCCGCGCGAGCAATAACACGTCCTCGCTGAACAGTGCGGGGGAAACGGGAGGAGATCCCATGAAAATCCGGTATGCCGCAGCGCTTCTCGGCGCTGCACTGATAGCCGCTCCACCGGTGGCCACTGCCGCGCCACAGGCCACTCCTGTAGCTGAGTTCAGCAGGGGCGCTGGGGGTTCCGGGGATTTCCGTTATCAGAGTAGAGGTAGTCATGGATCGGATGCTGTGCGCGGCAGCTGATCTCGCCATAGAGCTCGGCACCTACTGGGTCGGCGCCGAACACCTCGCGCGGATGATCCTGCGGCGCGGCGCAACCAATGACGCACCAGAGCAGCTGCGCGCAGCGCCTACGTCATACACGACGAGGCTACCCAGATGTCGAATCTCCGCCGCGCACGCACCGCGGCCATTGGCGCGTTCGCCGTGCGCTAGATATCGTGCGTCCACACGAACGTGATGTCGTCGGTGATGCCGAATTGAGTCTGTGCCAAGTCGGCAGCGTTCGCCTCCAGACGGCTACGAATCAGACCAGACGTTGCGTCGGAGCCATACATCGGGACCTCACACCGGAGATAGACTGCAACCCCAGTGGAGTCCATGACCGGTTCGCCGTCCTCGTGGAACAGGAACCCTAAGGTGCTGGCGCGCGGACTGGGTCCGGTAATGAGGGATCCGATGTCGTACTCCTGGGTTGGTACTACTGGGCCGATGATCGCAGTGAGAGCCATGGTTTCCTGTCCTAGAGGTCTTTGCCGACCCAGTTGTCGATGCAATAGCCGAACTGGTCGGTGGTGCCGATGAAGTTCTTGTGCGCTGAGGTGAAGAGGCCGACGTAGCGAGTGCCCGATCCGATGGCGATCAGGTTGCCGCTGTCGGTCCAGGTCGCCGTAGGTGTAGCGGAGCCGTTCAGGTAGATCCGGTAGACATTGCCGACCGCAGTGAATCGGACAGCCGTGCCTGCGGGAATGGTCAGCGATCCCGTTGTGGCTTGCTGGGTGTCGGTGCCGCTGGTCCTGGTCACGATGTACACCGCCGTGTTGGTGATGCTCGCTGAGACGTGATCGCCGGAGCTGTTGCAGCGCAGGATCAGTCCCCCTGCCAGGGCTGGAGTCGCCGCTGTCGATGGGGTGCCGACCGTGCCGGACACTTCCTGTGTGTCCGTGAGGACTGCGTTGGTCCAGCGCGCCCGGAATTGCGTGTAGGTGTTGATGGCGCCGGTTGTGCCGCCTTGGGCCTGGTTGCTGACGATGAGGGGTGTTTCTGCGATGGTCACCCAGTTGGATCCGAGCGCACCGTTCGCCCGGTTGAAGTTGTCGCTGTAGGTGACACCCGTTTCCTCCGCTGTCGCGACTGCGGTGAGAGTGCCGATGCCGACCAGTGGGGCGGTGACGACTGGCGTAGCCGTGCCGGTGGCGGTGATCGCACCGACACCGGAAAGGTCTCCTGCGGCAACTGCAACCGGCAGTGAGTTGGCGGCGAGGGCGCCAACTCCCGTGAGGTTTAGGGCCCCGATAGCGACAGGAACGACCGCGGCGGTGAGTGTGCCGGTGCCGATCAGGTTGGCGTCAGCCTCGGTGGTGGGTTGTGTGCCGATCGCGCCGACCCCGACGAGGTCGGCCGTTGCGATAGCGACGGGGACAGCCTCGGCGGTGAGCTCACCCAACCCAACCATGGCGACAGCAGTGATGGTCGTGACCCGCGTGACCGCAGCCAGTGAGCCGAACCCGACGAGCTCCGCTGTGGAGACGATCGGGAAGTGCGCCACCAGTCCCGGCACTGTGATTGACGGGACTG
>ERZ1292642.226-Hain-H14-01um-R1-226-length-38883-cov-95_pt1 | contig 38883 bp, 62 predicted proteins | sample MGYA00564403_ERZ1292642 | MGnify/ENA primary metagenome ERZ1292642 (study PRJEB36523, sample SAMEA6512643) | groundwater metagenome | collected 2019-01-09 | study: AquaDiva: Metagenomics assemblies of 32 groundwater samples
TCAGCATGGTCAAGGACAGCGTCACGCTGCACAATGAAGGGAGCGCCACGCTGGAGGCGTTCCATCTCGTCTACACCAATCTGAAGCGCGACGCCCACGCGCTGATGGAACTGCTGTAGGCCGGCGCCGATGACCGAAACCCAGCTCATACTGATGCGCGCCGTCACCGGCACGATCCCCGACCTGCAGTTGCTCATCGCCGAGATCGACGAGCAGATCGGCACCGAAGCGAAGAAGGATTGGCAGGTTCATCTGCTGCACACGCGCGGCGCCATCACCGCGATCGGGAATGCGAGGTGGGGCTCCACTTGGCGCCTGTGACCTGAAGACCGCGCAACACACCAAAAAGCCCGCCTTAGCAGCGGGCTTTTTTGTTGGGCAGACGCGGAAGCGGATTGGGTCAGCTAATGAATTCAATCATGGCCTTATCGCAGGCCATATTTGGTCAGCGAAGACGAACAGAGCGAATATCGCCGCGTAGCCGATACCGAGAAAGCCAAGCCCGATTGCCCCTTGAACCGTCTCGATCCGTTTGGCCCGCTGCTCGCTCGCGAGTTTTGTCCTACGTTTGTCAGCCCGCGTCGGCGCCGGCTCGAAGACACCAGCGGCACTTTCCAGATACACGATTTCTTTCATAGGGACGCCCTTAGATGAATGAGAAGCAGTTCAAAGCGCTTTCGGTCGATCAGCGTAAAGCTGTTCAGCAGAAACTGCAAGATGCGGGGCATTACACAGGCGCCATCGACGGTCATTGGGGCGACACCACCAAATCCGCTTTTGAACTTGAAGACAAGGCCCTGACCGCTGCGAAGGCTGTCGCGGATACCAAGGAAGAACGTGCCGCTGCGGCCAAGCTGAAGGAAAAAGAGCTTGAGCTGGAAGCCGAGAGGCTACGCCAGACCGGCAAAACCAAAGACGTGGAAGACGAAGCCACGAAGGCGGCGAATGCGGAGAAACTCGCGAAGACGATGCTCCGGCAAAAGTACAACGAAGACGCGGCGTCTGGCTGGGGCACGGCAACGCAGGCAGCGGCCGGTGCGCCAGCGATCCTGACAGGCGTTGGCGCGGGGCGGGCTATGGGCCTTGGCATCAACGCCTTGATGGACAAATCGCAGGAGAACAAAAACAAGGTGCTGCGGGCCGCAGCCGAGAACAGAGTCAAAGGGCTGACGACGACGGAGGGCGCCCGCACCGGGGCAAGACTTGCCAGCGCAATGCCGGACGAAAGTGCTTTTCGACGCGTTGGCGGGAGAATGTGGCCTCAGTTTGCGCTCGGCAGTTTCATGGCGGGCAAGGGCGGCCTGATGTTGGACGACCGAGGCGAGGACGATCCCTTTTACCCGGACCAAGTGAACCGCGCGTCCGGGCTTGGGATGATCGGTGCGGGGACCGGGATCGCCGAACGCGGTATATTGCAAGGTGTGGCTCCCGGTGTCGTGCCCGATGCGGATGCCATCGCCATCATCAATTCCAACCAGCTTCGCCGGAAGGGGGATGCCCCAGAAACCCCATCACTGACGGCCAAACAGGCGTTGGTAGCGGAAGCGAAAGCGGCCGGCATCACCGGCACCAGCAAAATGAACATGACCCAGCTGAAGGGCGCGCTGACCAAGCTGGGCTCCAAAACGCCCCTGATAGGCCCAGCAGTGGCGGGGGCGCTGGCCTATGGCATGACACCGGATAGCGCCGAAGCGGCCACGGGTGCCCCTGCTGCGGGCACTGGCACGGGAGGGGCGCTGACGAATGCAGCTGGGGCGGCCGGTGCCGGCTACGGCATATCCAAACTGCTGGAGAAGGCGCCGAACTTGTCTCGCGCCCTGGGCATTGGCGGCGCGATGCTGATGCCGATGGCGGCGGCCGACGCTTACGACCCGACCCCCGAAGAGCTGAACCGGGACCGGAACGACTTCGCCCGCATATTGCCGTCCTGGGCTCGGGCTGGCGGCCTTGAGGAGGCCTTTCAGATGGCGCAGGTCCCCGAGCGCAATATGGGCAAGACGGACGAGTTCGCTACGGCGAGAGGCCTGCAGATCCCGCAAGGCATCCCGGCACCGAACCCGGATGGGTCGTCACCCTATCCGGAGTTGGTCTCCGCGATGATGGCCAATCCGCAAGCCGCAGCACCGCCACCATCATCACCGGCATCGTTTCAAACACGGCGTCTGATCGAGGCGATGATGCAGGGGCAGCGCTGACATGCCCTCGCAAGCGCTGATCGAGGCAATGCTGGGCAAGCAACCTACGCCTCCGCCGGCGCCGCAACCTACGCTGCCCTCGCAGGCGCTCATTGATGCCATGCTGGCCAAGCCGCCCGGCGTGATCAGCGAGGATGAAAGCTATCGCCAGATGAGCCCGATCGACAGGCTTGCGCAAAATATGCCGTCCAACTGGGCGCCTGTGAGCGAAGAGCAGGCAGCGGCGAACGGCAGCCAGAACTTGCGCGAGCTGCTGTCGATGCTGCCGGTGACGGGGAACGTCATGGCGGCGCGGGATGCCTATGATAATGCCGGCCAGGTCGTGGAGGCGTCGAAGGCTGGGGATATTCGCGGCCAGCGCAAAGCGGCGGCGATGACCGGGCTGTCGCTGCTCGGGGCGATGTCGCCGCTGCCATGGGGCGGTGCGGCTCGGCGGGCGGCTGAGGGGGCGGCGAGCCGCACAAATATCTTTGCGGGGCCGAATGCGAAGACCGCCAACCATGTCGCCCTGATGCGCGCGCAGGAGATGGAGGGGCAAGGCATCCCGCGCGATGAGATTTGGAAGGCGACCGGATGGGGTAAGGGTGTCGACGGCAAATGGCGATGGGAGATCGATGACAGCGGAACTTCGTTGAAGGGCGGTAAAGGTGCCCGTTCACGCTTTACCGGACTTGAACATCCAGATCTTGAAGCTGAGTATGGGCGTTTAGCCCCGGTCCATGGATTGTACGCTCCGGGCTTACCCGAAACAGGGTCATACCAGTCGATGCGCGTGCCTTATGTCGCTGCCCAGGGCAGAAATCCAGAGTCTGCAAAAAGCGTAACGTTGCATGAATTTCAGCACGGCGCTCAGGACGCTGAAGGGTTTGCGATGGGGGCTAACCCCAAGCAATTCAACAGCCGAGGCGATCTTATGGCCGCCCTGGAACGAGCCAAGGCAAATGATGGCCTTGATCCAGTTACAGGCGATTTCGACGTTGCCATACAGTCACGCCTTAGGCATGCGGTCGATGATGCATATGAAGCGTATCGCCGCGTTGCAGGCGAGGTCGAAGCGCGCAACGTCCAATCCCGCATGAACATGACTGCCGCCCAGCGCCGCACCACACCCCCGTGGTCAACGCAGGATGTGCCGGACGAACATCAAATCTTACTCAAGCGATGATGCCCAGCAGAGTATGCATCCAAGGAATAGGAGGCTAAAATCCCACGCAACGGTTCCGGCACAATGTCGGTCGTGAATACTTTCACGCCTGCGACAATAATCTCAAGCAGCCAAGTCAACGCCAATTTCACTGACATCGTGGATCAGCTGACCAACAGCCTCGCCGCCGATGGTCAAACCACCATGCTCGGTGCCATCAAGGGGGACAATGGCTCTGCGGCGGCACCGAGCTACAGCTTTGCGTCCGATCTTGATACAGGCGTCTACCGCAAGGCGGCGAACCAGCTCGGCTTCGCCACGGCTGGGGTCGAGCGTGGTTACATCGACGATTCCGGCAATGCGGCGCTGCTTGGAGCGCTCAATCTCGGGCATGCGTCGGACACGACCCTCAGCCGCGTCTCGGCCGGCGTCATGGCGGTCGAAGGCAACGTCGTGGATACTTTCCCGACCGGTACGGTGATGCTCTTCTGCCAGACTTCGGCACCGACCGGATGGACGAAAGACACCACGAACAACAATAACGCCGCCCTGCGCATTGTTACGGGGGCAGTCGGGACAGGCGGCACGGTCGATTTTACTACGGCGTTTGTTTCGCAGAGCGTGACGGGGACGACAGATGGCCACGCGCTCACCGGAGCTGAGAATGGACCACATCAGCACTTCGTCGCGGCCAATGCGACATCTCAAACCGCACTAAGCGATACGACGCAAGTGGCTGATAATGCCAATTTTGGCAACTCAAATGCTTACATCCTGACATCGACAGCGACGGCAGCCACCCTTGGCCTTTCGTCCAGTTCTGGCAGCGGCACCCCCCACACACACACCTTCACCGGCGCGGCCATCAACCTCGCCGTCAAACGCCGCGATGCGATTCAGGCGACGAAGGCGTAGCCCCATGATCCAAGCCCCGGCGAAACCGAAGGGCGTCACCGGCATGATCTGCCCGCGCCGCAATGTCGACTGCGGCGCCGAGGATGGCTGCCAGGTCTGCTACGACTGGATGCATATGGAGGGCGAGGACCCCGTGACCGGCGAGAAGATCGCCGGCTTCGACTGCGTTGCTCACTGGCAGATCAAAATCGGGCTGCATCAGATCAGGGCGATCGGCGGTGGCTTGGACGGTGTGCAGAAGGCGACCGAAAGCTTCCGCAATGAGATGGTGGAGGCCAATAAGCGGGGCTTAGCCGCCACTCTGCTCGCGGCCAAGCCCCAGCGGCAGCTGATCGGCCAGGATAACTGATGGCATCCCCCCCAGATCACGAGTTCGACAATGACGGCGCGCTGATCCTAACCGGGTCGGCAAACGCCTATGTCGCGGCGACGGCGCGCAAGATCAAGGGCTATTACGAGGGTTTGCGGATCTGCGCGCGCGCGAACCACACCAACACGGGCGCAGCGACGATCACCGTCGATGAGGCCGGCAGCGTCGCGATCCGCAAGGCTGGCAATGTCGCGCTGATCGGCGGCGAGATTATCAACGGCGGCTATTACGATTTCATCTATGATGCTGCCAACAACGTCATGCAGGTCGGAACAGCATCGCAGCTTGGCGCCTTTACGAGCGGTCCGCTCGTCATCGGTCACACGGCGCAAGTTTCAACGGAGGTCGGAAACGCGTCCATCACGCCGACGTTTCAAATCCTTGGTACGGGATCGCAAACGTCACAGTTGATTGCCCGCTATTCGACCGGCGGCCCGCCTCGCGCAGCCTTCGCGAGATCGAGGAACACGACGACAGGCCAGCATACCGTTGTCCAGGTCGGTGACCAGCTCGGCATACATACGTGGGCCGGCTCTGACGGCACAAACTTTGCCGAAGGCGCAAATATCGAAGCCGTGGTGGCATCAACGCCAGGCGCTGGCGATATGCCGACCGATTTGATCTTCAGAGTGTCCCCGGACGGTGCGGAAACCCCGACTGAAGTTTACCGGATTACGTTCGACCAAACGCTCAAGGCTGCTGGGCAAGGCTATTTTGCAGGAGCTACGCTGACCGATGCGGCGACGGTCGATTGGAACCTTACCACACAGCAATGCGCAACGCTCACGCTCGGCGGCAACCGGACGCTTGCCGCACCCACAAACATGAAAAACGGAGCAACCTACATCCTGCTGATCAAACAGGACGGCACCGGCAGTCGCACTTTGGCATGGAACGCCGCCTATACATTTCAAGGGGGCACTGACCCGGTATTGTCGACGGGCGCGAACGCGGTTGATCTGCTCACCTGCTACAGCGACGGCACCAGCATGTATTGCAGCTTGGCAAAGGCGTTCGCCTGATGTCGTTCTTCCCGCACCCGGTCGGGCTTTTGGGGGGTGCCGCGCCAGCAGAACTGTCGTTTGTCGGCTTCACAGAGATCACGACTGATCTCGCAGACTACACGTTCGCATCGGTGAACATCGGCGCCGCAGACCCAACAAGGCGCGTGGTTGTTGCCATTCACTGGGCTGACTCTGCCGTCACTACGACCCTGGAGAACAGTGTCACCATCCAGGGTATTGCCGCGACCATTCACGTGCAGGCGGACGGCGGAACCAGTAACTGCGCTATCGTCTCGGCCCTGGTTCCCACCGGCACGACCGCCGACATTGTGTTCGGCACTGTCAGCAATACGCCGGTAGATCGGGCTGCTATTGGGGTTTACCGCGCGATTAATGAGAGCGTGGCCACGCCGCATGACACCGCCGTAGATCTCACAGCCTCTTCCGGCGTGCTGTCCGACACCATCAATATTCCAGCGAATGGCTGGGTCGTCGGTGCGGCCAATTTCAGCAATGCGGTAAGCCCTACTGCTGACACATGGGTTGGGGTGACTGAGCAATATGGGCATCCAACGCCAGGCGCGCCATCCGATGCAGCTGGTCAATTCAGAAGCGGCGGATTTGCTTCTGGTTTGCCTTTGGAAGCAAATAGGACTCTGTCCTGCACACTCACGGCCGGAGCGCCACTCCCAAACGGTCGCCTTGCTGGCGTATCTTGGGGTTAACATACAAGCCCCGCCCAACCAGCGGGCTTTTTTCATTTGGAGCACCACATGGCCTGGCGTCTTGCAAAGAGCCTGGAAACCCTGCGCAAGCAGATCAACGAGGCTGCCCCCACGCGCAGCAAAACCTCTGACGGCACCATCGGCGATGCCGCCCATGCGAGCCGATTGAGCGACCATAACCCCTGGGTCAAAGACGGCGCAGTCGGCGTGGTGACGGCGATGGATATCACCCATGACCCGCGCAATGGCGTGGATTGCGCCGCGATCGCCGAAGCACTCCGGACAAGCGGCGACCCGCGCCTGAAATACATAATCTGGAACCGCCGCATCTGGACGCCTGCGAAGGCGGCGCAATGGCATGCCTATAGCGGTGTCAACCCGCACGACAAGCATGTGCATGTCTCCGTCGTCAGCACGAAGGCCCTATATGACGACGCCAAGCTGTGGTCTTGGGGCGTCGCCAAGCCGAACAGCACAGCGGACGCGATCAAGGATCTGCCGCTCATCTATGAGGGCGTGAAGGGGCAAGATGCCCATGTCGCAACGGCTAAGCTCGCGCTGCTGAAGGCGCTTCAGGCAGAGCAAGGTTTTGGCCCGCTGCTTGACGGCCTGGTGCGCGGCCTTCAGAAGCAGCACGGGCTGACGGTCGACGGCAAGATCGGAAGCTATTCCTGGCCGCTATTGCGACCTTAACCAGAGAAAGGCCTGCCAAATGCGAGTCCTACCAGCGGCGATTGCCGTTTTTTTTATGCTCATTCTCCCAGCGCTCGCTCAGACACCAATCCCCGTAACCGTCCCCGATACGGTCGTCACGGTCCCCTATGGCAGCTGGTTTAACGTCGCGCTCGACTATGTGCAGGTTGCGCTGTTCGGCCTCGTCATGTGGGCGATGCGGCGCATCCCGGCGCGGCTCCAGGCCATACTGCTCACCATGCAGGCCGAGCAACTCCTGAAGCAGGCGATTGCCTTCGGTCTCAACTCCATTGCCGGCGCGGCCAAGGACAAGGTGCTCACGGTCGATGTGCGCAACAAGGTGCTGAAGGAAATCGTCACGTTCGTGCTAGTGCATGGCAGCAAGGCCGTCGTCGACTTCATGGGCAAGCCAACCGAGATCGCAGAAAAGGGCTTTGCGCGGCTTGACGTGCCGGCGGAAGAATCGAAGCCCGATTTCGTGGCGATCGCCGCCAGGGCCGAGGTTGCGGCGAACATCAAGGGGGCGACGTCGTGAGCAGCGTTGAAGTCCATCACCACTATCCCAATTCCGACCCAGACATAGCGCGCCGGCTGGGGCGGATCGAGAAGGCGCTCAATTTCATCATCGAAAGGTTCGAGAAAATGGCATTGGACTTTGCACGCCTTGAGGCGGAAGTCTCCCAGAACAACGACGTGATCCAGTCGGTCATCACGCTGCTCACCAACATTGCGGACGCAATTCGTGACGCGGCCGCCAATCAGGCCAAGGTAGAGGCGCTGGCAACCCAGCTCGACACGCAGACGCAGGCAATGGCCGATGCTGTCGCCGCATCGACGCCGGCGGCACCCACCCCCTGATGCTCGTCATCCTGAAACTGCTGGCGCGGCCGCTCATCAAGGCGGCCGTGTCGGCATTCGGACAAGTGCTGCTCGATTTCTTCGCGGCTTGGCGGGCGCGTGAAGACGCCAAGGCGCTTGGGCGCGCAGAAGCGGACCGTGACGCCATGCTGGCCGCACAAGCCGCCAGGAGCCGGATGGAGGAGGTCATGGAGCTGAGCGACGAAGAGATCATCCGCCGACTGCGCGAGGGCAAGGCATGACGCTGTGTTATGGCATCCTATTTCTGATGTGGTGCGAACAGGCAGCGCCACCCCCCGCCATCACGGTCTGCCCGCCGATAAAAAGGTGGGAACAAAATTACCAATCCAGGCTTGCTGATGAGATGACGCGTCTTCCCAAGGGCTCCGCCGCCCGTGAAGCGCTGCGCGATCACATCAGGCTCAGGGAGCAGATAAGGGCATGCCGAAAGAAATGAGGATTGATGCAGAGCTCTTGGCCCCATTCGCTGATCCACGACCTAGAGCGGCGGATGACGAAGATCGAGACCCAGCTGCCCTATATCGAGGACGATCTAAGGGAAGCGAGGGCGGAAATCGCCTTGATCAGGCGCAGCGCTTTGACGACCATGTGGAGCGTTCTGTTCGCAGTGCTGTTCGCGGTTTCCGGAGCGATATTGAAAAAACTGGGCGTGCTATGAGACGCACAGAGATGGCAATAGTTGTAATTGTCGTGGCTGGCTTCGTGGCGATGCTTGTGCTGCTCTGGTGAGCAACTGGGCGTATGGCCGTTCCGTCCCCCTCCACGCGCTCGGAGCGACCGGCCAAACCCAGCGATCGGAATAATGTATTCTACGTCCCCCTCCACGCGCTCGGAGCGACCCAGACCACAAGATACTCATGCAGATCATAGAAGCGTCCCCCTCCACGCGCTCGGAGCGACCTCTGAGGGCAATGCACCCAGCCCTTAAGATTGACGTCCCCCTCCACGCGCTCGGAGCGACCCAGTTATTGGCTCCCGGCCGGCCGCGGATATGCCGTCCCCCTCCACGCGCTCGGAGCGACCTATATCTGCCGCAGCAGAACCCCGGACGACATGCGTCCCCCTCCACGCGCTCGGAGCGACCAGAAATTTCCCTTCGTTCCTCGTTTGCCACAATCGTCCCCCTCCACGCGCTCGGAGCGACCGCAAGTTGACCCGCGTGCGACCTCCTCGTGACACGTCCCCCTCCACGCGCTCGGAGCGACCTTCGAATGGAGCGAGCCTAAGGCAGATTACAAACGTCCCCCTCCACGCGCTCGGAGCGACCTGTTCTTGAGGAGGTAGGAAAGCACTCGAGAAACGTCCCCCTCCACGCGCTCGGAGCGACCGTCGTGCCCACGTTTATCGCAGATCGTCCACAGCGTCCCCCTCCACGCGCTCGGAGCGACCGCTTCGAGTGCGGTTGCAATCGTGCCTATGTATCGTCCCCCTCCACGCGCTCGGAGCGACCTTGACCGTCAAGCGTGCCAGCGATCGCAACTGCCGTCCCCCTCCACGCGCTCGGAGCGACCACCCTCTCCGCGCTCTGCGGCAGGACCTCTAGCCGTCCCCCTCCACGCGCTCGGAGCGACCTCGTCGAAGATGACCAGATCCCAAGCAACCGACCGTCCCCCTCCACGCGCTCGGAGCGACCATCGACGACTTTGAACCCTTTGGGGCGGCTGTCCGTCCCCCTCCACGCGCTCGGAGCGACCATAAATACGCGATCTGGCATACTGCATTAAATACGTCCCCCTCCACGCGCTCGGAGCGACCCTTGACGTCTATGGTGAAGATCTTGGTCGACACCGTCCCCCTCCACGCGCTCGGAGCGACCTCTAGGCCTCAACCGCTTGGTCGCATTGGCGAATCTCCGAAATGTCAAAGAACGGTTATATCGACAGGTCGTTCCGAACACGCACAGGTTCCCCCTTCAACGTCCCATGTCTAGATCGCCATCAGGCGATCCCCGACAGAGGGGACTCCAATGCCGTCGCCTATCTATCGCTTGCGCAATGACAGGTACTTACTGCGGCAGCCTTGCTCGGAATTGCTTCCTCACGCGGCGGGCTTAACATCCGGCCAGACTGGCCGTAGAGTGCCGAAGCACCGAGAATGATAAAGACTCAAAGTTCGCGCCGTGTCAACAGCAATCCATCAACATCAACCAAATCTCTTCTCGGTGTTCCGAGTGTTTTTACTGCTATAGAGCCAGGACATGACTTATCGAACCACAACATGATTATTGTGCCGTGCTGTATTTGCTCATGCCACTCTGAAACGACGGCCCAAAGTCTGTCGCGCGCGTCTCGATTGAGTTGTGGGCTGACATAAAGTCCCGGCGCGACTTCCACCATCACCGATCCCAGAAAGCCATGGAAGCGGCTCTGGACATCGCTGGTGACGATGATTGTCAGGCTCATGAGACGGCCTCCTGCAGCAAGGTCTTGATCCGCTCAATCATCGACGGAATCAGATTGGTGCCGGTGAACATCGCATTGGCACGCCGACGGACGAGCTGCTCAAGCGTCCATGTGCCGGTAGTCGCTTCCTGCACGGCGCCGAAAGCGATACGCAGCGTTGCCTCCTCCCGGTAGAGATCGGCCAGATCCAGAGCCCAGGCTTGCGACGAATCTTCATGGATAAAGCCGAGCTGCGGGATGGTGGCCGTTGCAGCAATGGCAATGCCAGCCGCGGCGTTCACCGCACTTGATGCATGATTGATGGCCTGATTCGGCGCGTCAGCCGCGCCAGGGTTGGCTCGGTCATATCGGCGTCCCTGCCACTCAATGCCGAACTCGTGGGCAATGCGCTTGTATGCTTCCTTGACCCGCGCGCCTTCGATACCGCGGAGCACTTCGATATCGCGATGGACGAGCACTTCGCCGAGTCGTACCGCATACATCCTTCGAGCCATGGCTATGCGAGACTTCTGATCAGCCCAGAGGGTGGCCTGCCGCCTCGCAAGTGCCGATGAGCCGGACATGAGTGGCGGCGCCGTATAGAGCCTGACCCCGCCTATCGCCGCTCTCCACGCGCTCCGCATGACCTGCCGAGCATATTCGGCAGCCTTCTGCTTGCGCACGTCCGCTGGCTCGGCACCATCATCTCCGGGGTAGCTTATGTATCGTACGTCGTTCATTCGCCTCTCCAGCTAAACATTGCCCGCTTCCAGCCGCTTCTTCGCCAGCTTCAACTCATTGGCCGCAGCGTTACGATTACGTGGCAGCACGGCCAAGCAAGCATCGTTAATGCACCGCAGCACACGCCGGCCGTCCTTCATCTGCGGGTTCTGCGTGCCGCAACGCGAGCAGGTCTGCACATCGGGAAACAGCGTGTCGGTTTCACCGAAGGAGCGGCCGAGGTCGCGCGCCTTGTATTCGAGCAATTGCCGGCAGCGCGACATCGCGACATGCCGCATGAGCTTGCGCACCGGCTTCAGATTGCGGCGTTTCGGCTTGTCGTCGGCTTGCGCAGCCGCGTCCTCTGGCTTGGGTAGCCGCGGCTTTTTCATCAGCTTGGCGACTTCCATTTTCTGCACTTGCAGCGTGCCGAATTCGCGCACCACTTTGGTCGTCAGCTTATGCAGATGGTCGTCGCGCCGATTGCGCTCAGTCGCTTCCAGATTTGCGAGCCGTTCAGCGGCCTCAAAGAAATCCTTGGTGCGGCGCAGGCGGACTTTGCCGCCGTTGATGTTCTTGCCGCGCGCTTTCAGTTTGGCCACACGCTTCTTGTGACCTTCGAGACTGCGCGCCATCTTCTGCGCCGCTCGTCGATGCCGCTGTCCAAGCCGCTTATCCGGCGCAGGCGTCTGATATTCGCGCGATGTGCCGCGCTCGTCATAGGTGGTGAGCAGGATGGCGGCCGCGATCTTCACGCCCGCTTGGCGCACTGTCGGCGGCAGCGGCGCGGGCCGCTTCATCGTCCATTGGCACGACAGATACCAGTCTTCACCCTCGCGCCATATCCGGCCGCCCATCAGCTTGGCGTCCTTGGGGATATTGCTTCCGGTGATGCGTGTGCGCTCAAGTCCGGTATCTTTGCCAGTGCTGTCAAAAATGCGCAGCTCGCGATCAAGCGAATCGCAGCGAATTGCGCCGACGCCGTTCGGCAGCTTCACGTGCTTGCGATCGGCATCGAAAAACATCTGCGTATTGGCAAGATAGACGGCACCCGCCGCGTAACGGCTCTTCTTGAACTTCGGGAACCCCGTATCACGCCCGCCGCCATTCGCCCGTTTCTTGCGCTCGCGCAGCATCGACTCCAGCGCCTTGATGAGGTCCTTCACGATCGCCTGGGCGGCATGCGATGGCAGATCGCCGATCCATGCGGTAAGCGGCTCCTGCTTCAGCGCTGCCATTAGCGCCATCAGCTCGCGTTCCCAGATGAACAGCCGCGCGGCGCGTTCCTGGGTAACTTCGCCGGTTTCGGCGTTAATCGTTGTCTCGAACGCCTGTCTCTTGATTTTTTCCAGCGTCAATTCATCAATCGGTACCGGCTTTGGCGCAATCAGCGCGAGAGCATTTTTTGTTTCTTCATGCTCGCGTGTGCCCTTGCTTAGCGTCTTCAGTTGGTCCCTGAGTGCCTGCCTCTCCTCTTCGCGCCCCACGCCTGGCTCTTTACGCGCCGAACCGTCCTTGCGGATCCATCCGTGCTGGTAAGTCTGCATATCCTTTTCGTAATTGGCCTGCACCAAGCCCGCCCAGATCTGCCGCCAGCGGATCTCCGGCCGGATGTTCTCGCCGCTATAGGCGGCCTGCTCAAAGCTCAGCAGCAGGTTCCACAGCGAGATGGTCCGCCGACGCCACAGGTCCATGGTCTGGCCTTGCGTCTTGTTCGGATAGAGCCGCACCTTGGCCCCGCGCATGATGGTGGGCGGGAGAGCGGCGGCTTCGGTTTGGATGTTCACTGTGTCTCTCCGTCATGGCGCTCGCGCGTCTGTCTGCCGGCCGCAGAGCCGATTTTCTCCTCCGGCAAGTCCGAAGAAACGCGATTGATGATGCCTTTGCTGATCGCGATTGCGACGGCGTGGGTGCGGCTGCGGCTGTTATCGCGGTGTACCCTTGCGCAAAAATCAGCTGTCGCAGCTTGTCGCCGATGCCGCTGGGGTCCTTCATCCTGGGTTTGCGCATTTCGCCTCCTGTTTCGACACGCGGTCGGTGTTGAGAGCGTCGCGCCTAGCGAAGCCGTTCTGCGTCAGCTTGAAGATGCGGAACAGTTCAGGCCCGCCGCCATGTGCGAGCGGGCCGATATCGACAAACATGAACCAGTGCTGGTCGATCCCGCGTTCAAAGGCGAGTTGCAGATTCATGTCCGGAATGGTGCCGATTGATAGCGCGAACTTACCCTTCTCATTCGCCAACTGCAGTAGGCGCAAATCCGCTTCATCCTGTGCGTTCATGGCTCGCCCCTTCCTCCCCCGCATCCTCCGGCACGATTTCGTTCACCAAGCCGCAGAGTTGCTGGTACAGCGCGTTCATCGTCGCAAGCCTTATCTGTGCCCTCATCGCCTTAGCGTTCGCCTTCTCGATTGCATCGCTTGTACCAGCATCAAGCAGCTGCAATGGCTCGACCCCCAGCGCCTTGGCGATCGTTTCGAGCCAATCCAGCGACAAGGTCATATTCGCGGATTCAAGCCGCTGCATCGTTTGCGGGGTCGTGCCGCATCGCTGCGCCAACACCAGCAGCGTGACGCCGCGCGCCTTGCGCTGCCGCTTGATCTGTGCCCCTACCTGGCGGGCCAGTGTTCCGCGCTTCTCGCGGTGGGCCACTGGGGGGGCGGTTATCTGGTCAAGCATCATGCCCTCCCTTGAACATCTGGCTGGCCTTCGCGGAGATTGACCGTTCGCCGATGCCTTGCCCTGCGGCCATAAGGCCGAAGCCAATTGCCACCAGTAATTTGGCGAGGTGGTAATCCGTTAAAAAGCTCGCGATCGCTCCAAAGACAATGGAAACAACGCCTAAAGCGAAAAGTCGCGCCGCTGAATTTGGTATCATTTCCATCAGTTCGCCCCACGGTTCATCTGCCTTTTTCGTGCCCATTCTCTCACTTATTTGTTTCACGAATCGCCGGTATTAATTCGCGACTGGGATGCTCGGCCCCGAGGGGGAGAGAGGACGGAACCAAAGCACCCCAGTCGCGTTTCAGTGCGCACCCCGCTACGGCAATATGCGCGCACGTCTTCCAGACTTTGCCCCGTTCGTTGCGGAGCTGCCCCGGCTCTCTGGGAGGTGGCCGGGCTTAGCGAACCTAAGGGGGCTTCAGCCAGCGAAGCCTTGACCCCCCTAGGCCTATCCAAGCGCTTTAGGGGCGCAAGGAATTAGTCGGGCCCGCCGGTAGACAGGGAATGCGAACCGGCAGGCCCACCCAGGGTTGCTCTCGGGCCCTGGGTTTCCGTGCACACCGAGGGATGCGACGGAACCTTGAAGCTGACGACGTTGCTGCCCGCCGGCGGAACCGGCGTCAGGCACGCCCAGCAATAAATCAGCATGTCGTTGCCGCACTCGCTGAACAGCATCAGCGGGACGTCGTGATCCGAGACCAGCGCGCGGCATCTGGAGCAAGTGCCGTCATTGTGGTCGTGGTGCCAGACATCGGTGGGCTTGATGCCGCCGGGCACGAAGGTTGCGATGTCAACCATGGAACGCCTCCCCCATGCATTCCGGCGCCAAAACGGCGACCTCATTGGGCTCCTGGCCCTCGGGAAGGTAACTGTTCGCGTCGTCGCATATGCGCTTGGCGGCTTCGGGGGAATATCGGCCAGCCCGCGCAATGATGCGGACGTAGCCGCTGCTGAGCGGTCCCCACCAGCAGCCGTGTTCATTCGACCAGACGAGGTGTTTCATTGTTCACTCCGGCAAAAGCGGCAAACCAATACGGGGCGCGATCAAAATGATGATGATTAGCAGCACCACCAATCCCACCCAGGTAATCACTGGCCCCATTGTTCAGCCCCCATAGATGCGGAGGCGCTCGCTCGACTTTGGCGCGCTGCTCTCCCCGCGAACAAATTCGGCATCGACGACGTCGCCCGTGCGCAGGTCATTCCAGCGCTCGGCGATGTAGGAATGCGCAACCGTGAGCGTGTGGCATCCCCAGTCGTAAGGATCGCAAACCGCCCGCCCGACGCCGCCGGTCAGCGTTGACAGCAAGATGAACCGCCCCTCGCGCAGATCGTCTTCGCCGTAGCCGGCATGGCGCAGCAGATACCGTTCAGCTTGGCTGGTTTCGTCATCAATCTGCAGGCGCACGGCCATCACGGGGATGTAAGTCGAGTGGTCGAGGATTTCGAAAATCTTGGTTTCCATGGCGTCACACTCTTTTGGTGTTTGCTCCGGGATCGCCACCAGGGATGCGTCGGAAGTCGGGCACTGGAGCAGAGCCCTGGTGACTAGCTGCGGCGCTCGCTAGAAGGGAGGTGGGGCGCCGCAGTGTTCTTTTTGTTGCGCCCTAGAAGTGGTAGGCGCCGCCGAGCTTGACTGTCCAAACGTTATCGTCAACGTCGGTACCAGCCGCAGCATCAATGGTTTCGTTGCCGTGGCCGACTTCTCTCACACAGCACCCATGCTTAAGATCAACGGACTTGCTGCCATCGGCGTTGAAGCTGTGTGCTTTGTAATCGCCTTCCAAGGTGGTCGAAAAGTTCGGGTCCCACCACTTCGTCACGCCAAGACCGACGACATAGCCGATCGACCAATCGTCGTTCTCATATTCCAGACTTTCGTCAGCACCGCCGCCGTCGATGAACACGCCGCCCTTGACTTTCGCCTTCGCGAATGACGGGCCGGCCTTGCCGAAGAAAGCGAGATCGGGGCTCGGGAAGAAGTAGAGCTTTCCAACCAAGTCGATATCAATCTGGCGATCAACCGAGGCATAGCCAGAAACAGTGATGGGCGTCTTGCCGTCAAGGCCACCAGGAAGATTATCGGCTGGATTGGTCAATGTGCCTTTTGCAAAGAAGGTTGGAACCTTGGAGAACTCGGTCTTGCTCTCCGCATCGGCATAGGCCGTCACATCAACCCCGAGACTCATGCCGAATTGGCCCATGTGCCAAAGGTGCTCAACGCCGCCGCCGAAAACGAAGCTGTTGAAGTCGTCGTTATCGGAGGTGTTGAAGAACGCGCCAATGATAGGAACAATGGTCTTTGATAGCACGCCATCGTTGGAGGTCGTGGCGAAGATGCCATCTTTATTGCCCTCTGCGACGATCTTCTCGATCTCCTTTATCTTAGCTTCGCGAAGTAGTGGATCAGTAGGGAGCTTTTCAACGATAGTGCAGTTCTCGAAAGCCTTGGCCTCGCTTTCAATGTCGCGCTCGCCCATGGCGTAGCCGATGAACGCGCGTGCAGACCATCCGGTGTGGTTGCTGCTGCGCGTGTCGGGGGTGTAGGGCGCGTCCTTCGTGCTGCCGCCCTGATGATAGATGTCGGCGGCGTTTGCCCCACCCCCCGCAATGGCGAAGACTGCGAAAGCTGCAATTGCAATATTTTTCATGTTCAGTTCTTTCGTTTGGTTGCCCCAGTTACCCCAGCAGCCCCTGCTGGGACTCGCGGTCTTAGCGCCCGTGTCTCTCGAAGGCGCGCTCCCGCCAGTTCTTGTGATGCCCGTCCCGGTCAGAACCGGCATAGTCGTCAGCAGCGCATGCGGCGAGTGCCGTAAGCGCAAAAAGCAGGAAGGCTGTAATTGCCTTTTCATGTGGTGTCCCCGTTTCGCACTGCCGTCCGGAATTGAACGGCAGAGGGAAAAGGGGGCGGCAGAGCCGCCCGCCCGCGCTAGTTGCTGGATTTGCCTAGAGGCGGCGAGCAATGCGGCAAAAAATGTTCTCATATCATCGTCCTTTGTTTGGGGCGCAATTGCCCTCGGTTCACCGGCAGCTATCAGCTGTCGGAACTATCTGTCTCTCCCGAATTCGTCGATCACTTCGCGCGCCGTCAGCTTGATCAGCCGGACGCGCTTGACGGTTCCACTAACAACCTGCCGCGCCCATTTGCGCATCGCAGGCAAGGCCTGTTCCTCGGAGGTCACCAGCGGAAACCACTCGCTGTCGCGGAGCATGGCAATGATCCCCTCGCCGCCCTCGTCGACGCTGACGAAGGCCCAGATCGCGGTAATCTGCGGATTGGTGTTCGGAGGAGTCAAAATCGCTAGCGGCTCCTCGGCGTTCAAGCTGCCGAACTCGTGCCCGCCTGGGCCTTCCGTCCATCTGCTTTTCATGGCTGGTTCACTCCGGTAGAGGCGTGCCCGACAGCGCCCAAAAAATAGCGACGAGCACGGCGAAGTTAAAAATCAGTGCGGCGATCAATACGAGGTTGAGCTTCGGCGCGTCTTCGAGAAGCAGCCGATTAAGCAGATCGCCAATTGCGATCCTGACCCAGCGCATCACTCCCCCGCCGGCGCTGCACACTCCCAAACAAATATGCGCGGCGCCCAGCACCTGAAACTTGTTGATCATATGGCAAATCCCCGACTCTGTACAAAATGGGATATAATGGAAAATTAACCTATGCAATTCCTTTTTTCGCGTCATCGGTTCTATACACAGCCATTAGGTCTTTGCACGTATGCGCGCAGAAATTGTCGGCTGGGTGGTTACTTTGCGCCGCCCAGCCGAGCGGGCATGGTAGAATTCTGGAAACCTTTGGAGGATGACATGGGCTACGCGGCTTTGACGGCATTCCTCGAACACGGAACTGCCGAGGTAACAATTCTCGACCTGGCCAAGCGGCTGGTGCATTTCGACTTCAAGACAGCGCATGTTTATATGCGGTGCGCAGAGGACGAAGATCGCGCAGCCGTGCTGATTGCCAAGCTGATCGAGCAGGAGATCCAGCGGAGGGGCGATGAGCTTGCCGCACTGAAGTCCGATTGCCAGGAGTGAGATTGGGGAGTTTCTTGCGTAGTTTCTTGCGTATGCCGCTAGGGCCACCGGAAAAAACCCTTATCCACCATGGTCGGGGCGGCAAGATTCGAACTTGCGACCCTCTGGTCCCAAACCAGATGTGCGTGTTGACGGATGCGCTATGCCTCGACCGCCGATTATAGCGTCTACCCCAAATGTTGGGTGGGACACAACAGGCGAAAAACATAATGATTGTGTAGCGGAAAGGTGGGACACAATGCCACCTAAGTCATTGAAAAGATTGAAGGATGGAAGTATATAAAGAATCTGTATCACTGGCATGGTACCGTTGTATTTCCACGATTTTTTCGCGATTTTGTCCCACCGGAAAATTTCCTGACCCCAAAGTGGGACACATCTGTTCAGGATATGTCCTCGCTGACGATAGGTTCCTCGCTATCTGACGGTGCTGCCGGAAGGGGCCACCAGTGTGTTGGCATTCCGAGCTGTATTTCGCTAATTGGGCCGCCCCAATAATCCCCAGGGGAATTGCCTGCCCACCACCAGTCTCCGCCATAAGCTTCGTGCCACCGTGCCTCGCCTATCGCAGGCCCATTGGGTCCGCCAGTAACGGCGAGAATTACGGAAGTTCCATCCTTGGGTGCCGTATCGATCGGCTGCCACTTGCTCATCACTCTCTCCCTTTCAACAAATGCATGCTCGCATCGGCCATTTTGCTCTGGCTCGCCTTGCGCGTGTAGACGTCGGCCATCGACTGCGAACGCCAGCCGAAGATCGCCATCATGTGCTGATTGTTCGCGCCGCCTTCCGCCGCAGCGCATGCCGCCGCCTTCCGAAGGCCATGCCCCGAGCAATGCGGCAAGCCAGCCTCAGAACACCATGCGTGAAATTTATTCCCTAATCCGCCCGGCGTCCATCCCCCGCCACGCTCGTTCACCAGGAAGGTCAGATGCCCGCAAGGCGTCGCGTTGATGACCTGCGCCAGGATCGGCAGCAACGGTATTGTCATCTTGTTGGGCTTGCGGGTTTCGTTCTTCTTCTGAGTGAACCGAATGCGCCCGTCCTTGACGTGCTGTGGCCCGAGGCGGACCACATCGGAGATGCGCTGGCCGGTGAAGGCGAACAGGGCCATGGCCAGCCGCGCTTGCGTTCCGATCGGGTGCGCGGCCTCGAACTGCCGCATCTCCTCGATGGTCCAGGTGTGGTGGCCTTCGCTGGCGACCGCCAGCAGGGGGACATCCTTAGCCGGGTTGTGCTCGCAGTGCTTGGCCTTCACCGCCCACTTATAGAGCGCCCGAAGCGCCTTCACCCAGTTGTCCGCAGCGTGCGGATTATCCGCCTTGCGATCCTGCAGCGTGAACACGGTTTTGGTGGGCAGTTGGGCAAACGGCAGATCACCGAGGCGAGACTTGCTGCCGGGGGAAACCGGCTCGGCGCAGATGAGGCGAAAGATACGGCGTTTGCTGGCCTTGGTGCCTTCGGCCTGCCCCCTGAACACGCCGGATTGAAAGAATGCATTGCAGAGCCATTGCAGGCTGTCGCCGGCGGCGCGCTGGATCTGCGGCGCACTCGGCGCGGGCAGTGGAAGCCCGGCATAGGCGGCCTGATATGCGGCCATGAATTCGGCGGTACCGGGAAGGCCTGGGAGTCGCAATTTGCCGGTTTCGCCGCGCTTGCGGAAATAATAACGGATGTTGCCGTGCCGATCGAAGTCGGTCGTGACGTATTTCAGTCTGACCCTGGCCATCATCAGGAATTACTCACGGCGTCCCACGGATTGGTCGACGCTGGTTTTGCGTCATCGTCCTCTGGGAGGCAAGTCAAAGCCTCATCAAGTGCCAACCTGTCCCAGATCGTCACACCCCGGTAGCGCTTCGGGCGCGGCATGCAGCGCTCGCGGATCATCTTGTCGAAAGTGGATGGACTGACGCCGATATAGGCCGCAGCTTCGGCCCGACGCAAGCCTCGCGGCACGTATGGCAGGACGAATTTGCGGGACTCGGGCTGGGCTTCGGCGCTCACTTCGACTTCTCCTGCAGCGCTTGGCGTAGCGCCGCTATCTCTGCGGCGGCATCTGAAAATGCCTTTTCGAAGATCTGGAAACCCTCCTGATCTTTTTTGCCGATGAATTTAAGTCCGACCAAGTGTGGCGGCGGGTAACTCGGCATGCATGGCAAGAAGCATCTGCCATGCGCGCTGCGACAGCCGTGGCTTATCCTTGCTCATCACCCTATCCACGCCGCCCTGCGCCCCTTGCGCGATTGCACCGCTTCGAACTGCACCCGCATGCCGCCTTCCAGCTCCGCGAAGCCGCATCGTTTGGCGACCTCGACATGCACAAACACATCTTCGGTTCCGTCGTCCGGCGTGATGAAGCCGTAGCCTTGGTGCGGCTTGAAAAACTTGATCTGGCCTGTTGCCGGCATCTCACGCGGCCTCGCGGCTGTCGATGACGCACAGCAGCAGCGCGAGCGCATCGGCGTCATTATCCGTCTCCGGGGAGAAGCCCTTCGCCTTCATGGCGGCGATCACGGCCGCCTTGTTCGAATTGCCCTTGCCGGTTGCGTGCTTCTTGATGGTCCCTACCGGGATGCCCTGATAGGGGATTTCCCGCTGTTCGCACCAGGCCGCCAGATGGGCCAGGAATCCGCCATAGCAGTGGGCCGCGTCCACACCCTGATGGCGCCGGACCTCTTCGAAGTAGATCGCCTCCAGCTTGCCGTGGTGGTCGTGCAGCAGCTGCAGCCATTTGCGGAAGCGCAGCCAGCGCATGCCGCCACCTTCGAAGCGGCCGTTCTTGAATTCGACGGTGCCATGCAACACGTCGTCCGGGGCGCACATCAGTGCCCAGCCGAGCTTTGAGCCGAGGTCGAGAGCGAGGATCATCGCACACACGCCAAGAGCCTGCGCGCCGCGGAAACCACGTTCATCGGCGCATTCATATCGTTGAGAAACGCGATGAATTTGTCGGCATCACGCAAGGCGATCGTTACCGTTTGGGTCAAGCGATCCCACTCCGGCTGTCCACCCTTCGCGGCATGCAAAATCAGCTGATCCTCGATCACCTGCTCGATGTTGGAGGAGACCAGCATGCGGTCGTCCTCGATCTTGTCGAAGACGGCGCGGGCGATGGTGACGGCAAGTTCGCGGTGCTGAGTCATGCCATCCTCCCCACGTGCTTCTCCAGGATGGCGTTGACGACCTCGGCGGATTGTTGGGCGAGCGCCTCGATGCCATAGTCCTTCCGCTCGGCGACTGCGTATGGCCCAGACAGGTTCTCCCTGACTACGTCAGCCGGAATGCCATAGCGCTCCTCGACCCTGTTGAACAAATCCCCCTGCGCCCGCTTGCCCTCGATATAGGCCAGCACCTCCGCGCGCAGTTCCCGCAGCGCATCCTGCGCGCCGTCCGGCATCACCGGCTGGCTCTCGTTCTCCTCATTGTAGAGCTCGAACGGCAGGAATGGCGTGTTGAAGCAGAATGGCGAATTGCAATCCTCAAGGCTGGCCTGGGCCGAGATGACGGCGCCCTCGACATCGGTCTTCTCGCTGACTGACCACGAGACGCCGGTCACCGTCATATGGTTGCTGTAGAGGTTCGACGGCCATTCCAGGATTTCGCGCACGTATCGGGCGAGCGCGTCAAAGGCGGCATCCAGATCGACATGGCAGCCGCCCAGCGACTTCAGGCTGGTGCGGCGCTCGGTATCGCTGTCGGTGTCTTCGAGTTCGACCTGCAGCTGGCCGTCCTTGCGCTTGGCCTTGGCGATACGCAGTACGCGGATATTCGACACGGCGACGAAACTCCTTAAACGGTGCCGCCCTCTGCGGCCTTGATTTCCATATCTTCCTCGTCCCAGCCCTTCACCCACGCCGCAGCTTCGTCCGCCCGGCTCTTATAATGGTAGGGTTTCGGGGCTTCGCGCTTATAGCCGCTGGCCCGCGCCATTCGCCCCTGCGCCAGGGCTTCGGCGATCTTGTCGTCCATGCGGGCAGCGTCCGCACCATCGTCCGCCAGCGCTGTTGTGGCATCGGACGGTGCGGACGCCTCACCGGCAGCCGGATTGGGAGCGGCTGCGTCGGGTAGTTCGCCGGTTTCAGGGTCGTGGGGCTCGTCGCCGGCGGCGAAGGCGTCCAGACGGTCGCCGATCGACTTTGGCGGCGCTTTCGCGGTCTTCTGCTGCGGATCGCCGAACACTTGCTCTGGGGTGCTGTCGCCATCGCGGAAAGCCGTGACCATGCCGCGCATCAGCAGCAGGTGATCCGTGGTGATTTCCTCGATCCCAGCGACACCGAAGAACTCGGCAAGCCGCTCGATCCCGACGCCATAACCCTGGAACAGCTTTACGGCTTCGGCCCGGCGGTTCGCCAGCGTCTTGTGATCGCCCCTAGCCACCTTGCGCGCCTGTTCCCAGAGATCATTCCACAGTGCCTTGGGGATGCCGCGCAGGATCGCATTGCGCAGGGCGATCGATGCCGCCGCGTTGCCGGTGGTGCCGATCATGTCATCGCCGAACCGCTTGCCATGCTTGTTCGTGATCCGGCGCCGGACTTCGAACACTACGGCGCTGTTCTTCTGCAGATCATGGAACATGCCTTGCGCGGTGATGAACGAGCCGTCATCACCCACAACGCGGGCGGCGCTTCGGCAGTTACCCCAGGATGAAAGCAGGATCTCCGCGAAGCGCACGGATGGCCCTTCGATCACCTTGCCGTCGCGGGGCATCGCATAGCTGCATTCCGCCGCCGTGGCATCGTTGATGGTCGCCATGTCGGAGACATCATTGCGGAACGCCTTCACGCTGCGCGGGTAGCGGTGCGCTGTCGAAATCTGCACATCGATTTCCTGGCGAGCAACAACGGCCACCGCCGTGGCGTCAACCATCTGGACTTCGCGCTCATAATCCAATGCCGAAATGATCTGCTGCTGGGCGTTCATGATTCGTACTCCTTTGGCGTTGGGGGGCTATTCGGACAGGCCGAACACGTTGCGACCCGTCCAATAAGACACGATCGGCTTTTTCGCCGCGAGCAGCCGAGATGGCGACGGCATCGGCATCGGGGTTTCTCGCGGGCGTGCACGCGGTCCCACATCGGACGGGCGGCTATGTGGCGCCGCCAAATCCTGAGTGGTGGGCTGGGACGAAAGCGCACTCGCAAGCAAGGCCGTGTAAACGATGGGGTTCATGCTGCTTGCTCCTGACGTGACTCGGTGCGCTTGACGCGGAGAACGCGGAACGACGTCGGTTTCACCTCGTATCCGGCGCGTTCCTGCGTCTTGTTGGTGACCTGCCAGCCCGGCAGCATCGCGGTCGCGGCATCGCCGAGCTTGGCCGCGATCTCCGCTTTCACCGCTTTCAGCTTGCCCTCGGCATGCTTGCCCATGGCGCTGAACGTCTCGAACTCTTCGAGCAGCGCCGGCATGCGGTTGTCGCCGGTCAGGTCAAGGGTCGTGCCGTCGTCGCGGGGGAACAGCGCCTTGATGACATCGCCGTCCTCGGCGTAATCGATCTTGGGCTGGCGGCCGGCATCGACATCGGCCCAGAATGCTGCGGCCTTGGCAATGATGCGCTTCTCGGCCGGGGCGTGCCGCTCGAACTCGTAGAGGCGCAGCTCGACGGTGTAGCTCGACATGACGAGCGCGGCGATCACGCCCCAGGCGACATCTTCGAGCATCATTTCCTGCAAGGTCTGCAGCACGATCCATTGCGGCGGACCGTCCTGCCAGTCCTCTTCGAAGACGGGCTTGGCGGCGGTTTTCGCCTGCAATACGCCGGTACCGCGCGCCCCGCAATGGATGTAGAAGTCCGGCGTGCAGCCGAGCCGCCAGTCCGGCGACCAGAGATATTCGGCCGCCTTCTGGATCTTCCACTCCGGCCTTTCCTCGGTCACCGCTGCGGCAACGGCGGGCTCCAGGATGCGGCCCCGGCGCAGCACGTCGCTGTCTGGCACTGCCATGTCCGCAAGGCCTGCCTTGCCCGCATAGAGCGCGAACGGGCTCATATAGGGATTGAGGCCGAACAGCGCGGCGACCTCTGAGCCGTTGATGTTCGGCCGGCGCCGCGCCAGCCATTCTTCGCGGTCGATGATTTTCCAGCGCTGGATCATAGGCTGAAATCCTTCTTGAAGAATCCGCAATTGCAGCTTGAGACAGATCTAGGGTTCCACGGGCACCCATCGTCGTGCTCAGCGTGCGGATCGGTGAACACGTTCCAGGGGTGGGCGCGGCAGTAGGCAGCGATCTCCGGGAAGCTCCAGCGCAGCTCGTCATTCAGCTCAGCGAGGGTTTGCCAGCCATGCTTGTTGTAGCCGACTGCTTCCGGGTCGCGAGGGTCAGGGCAAGGCTCCAGCAGCTCACCGCTGCCGCTGCGCAGGTGCAGGCGATAGAATGGCATCAGCTGCGCCGATGAGCCATGGAAGGAGCCGAGATGTTCGTCTTCGGTCCACGGCGATTCCTGCAGACCTAGCGTCACGGCACCGCGGCCAAGGCAACAGTAGCCGGCCGCTAGGTCATGGGTTTTTACAATGCGGTGCAATGACCCGATGGTCTGCGGCGCGTCCGTGGTTTCCAGATCATGGAGCCAGGCCAGTTGTTCGGGTGTGAACGGGTAGGGTTTGTGTTCCATCACTTGCTCCCTTCGATATCGCACGGCAGGCCGTCGCGATCGGTGCTGAAGCGGCGGAGATCGCCAAGCGCGACGGACGCAATCTTGTCCGCCTCGCGGCTAGACCATTCCCGCCAGGAAAGCACGGCGTCCACGGAAAGAACCTCCGTAGCGCCGTCGTCATAGCTGATACGCAGGTCCAGCATCACTCGCCAGCGGTGTCGGGGGTTATCGCCTCGATCGCATCGCGCGCGATCCGCCCCTTATCGACGGCGACGGGCGACTGCTTGTTCGCAGCAGGGCGATTGTAATTGTCGCTGTCGCCGTAGAATTCGAGCGCCTTGAGGGCCGTCTCGACCTGGCGGGCGCGGGCCTCTTCCGCAGCATTGGATTGAGCAACGACGAGCCGGCGGTTGCGGTCGGCGATCTCGCCGAGGCAGATTTCGCGGGTGAGCTCCTGGAGCAGGATTGTGCGAAAAGCTTGGTCCCCATAAATGCCCTTCAAATTGAGTGCGGCATTAAGGAAGCGCCTCATCGCCTCATCGGCGGACCAGTCAACTTTTGCCATTTGAAATTACCTCGTGAAATATTGGGCTGCGAAAAATACGATGAAGCCACCCCAACCAAGGCCGGCGAGGGCCCAGGCGGAGGTCAGGTTGCGCACGATGTGCGCGTCGCACCGCCTGAGGAACCGCTGCCACAGAATAGCGCCGATCTCGGCGAAGCTCTGGCGGATCAGCACCAGCGAATTGCGGATGCGGCCCAGTTGCTGGGCAATCTCGTCCGCTGGCTGCGGTGCCTGGATCGTCGGCTGGCTCGATACGAGCCGCGGGCGCTGATGGGGCGGAGGCAGGAGCCTCGGCGGCTGGATCGGCTTATAGGCGCGGTAATCGAAGGCGTGGTCGTTCATGGTTTTCCTGCCAATCCACAATAGCCGCCACCAGACGCGGCGTCATTGCGCCAGGCCATGCAGGCGGAGCCAGCGCACAGCGCGCTGGCTTTGATTTCACTAACGCCAGCGGAATTAGCGATCGACGCCTGAACCTGGATAAGGAGCTGCCAATAGGGTACCGCGACCGGAGGGCCGCAGCAGATCTTGGTCTTGGCTTCCGCTTCGGTCATCATGCCGCCCTCGCATGGGTCTCAACACCGAACGCCTCGGCGGTTTCATCAAAGGCCTGGTCCCACATTGCTTCGCAGTAATACGCGTCGAGGAACGTGCGGGCCGTGGCGGTGTCGCGCGGGTCAAGCAAGTGCCATGCCCGTTCGCCACTCTCATCCTGGATGTCGCGGATTTCGATGCGGGTGATCCTGGCGTCGAAGTCGGCACCGGCGCCGCTATCGGGCTCTGGTGGAAAATATTTCAGCGGCTTGAAGCTGACGCGCAGCTCGCCCTGATGCCAGTCGGTGTCCAGAGCTGCGGGGCGGACGGTGAGTCCAGCGTTGTGGGAAAATCTGAAGCTGCAATCTGCAATATACATGGTGTGCACGCCTTCAAAAGTGGGCCGCCCAGCCAGCGGGACCGAACGGCCCAAGTCGGGGGAGAAACGCCCAAGGAGGGCTTGCTGCATGAGTCTCGCGAGCCATGCCGCATGCACACATTTGCAGAAAAATGCTCAAGAGCGCAACACAAAAATGTACGTATCCGTGCATTTTATAGAGTCTGGGTAAACGAGATCACCCGTCCGATCACCTGACACTCCGTCCTATTATGCACGGTGACCGGCTCCGCCATCGGGTTCAGCGCCACCAGTTTGAAGGGGTAGCGCGGCTTGTCCGGAGCAAGGCTATAGGCGGATTGGAGACGGCGCATCACCGGGGCCGGCATATCCGGCAGGGAAGCGAGCAGAAAATCGCCGGGCAAGATATCCCTGTCCTGGTCGATCAGCAGCTGCGTTCCGGGCGCGAACGATTGCCCGGTGGCGGATACCATCGAAGCATCGTGTTCTGGTATTTGGTAATAAAACGCCCGCGCGCTGACCACGACATTCTGCGGCATAGGCAACTGTTCCCGCGACATCGCCGTGAGGTTCCCATTCCCGGATAGCAGTTTTTTGATGTCGCTGGCTGTTAAGAGTGGAATATACCTGACGCCCACGATTTTGGAAGGATTTATGTCAAGGACTTCATTGGGTTGGTTAATTGTGGCAGCATCATCCTTTAACGTTTCATCGTTAACGCCTTCATCGCCGCCAAAAAGCAGCCAATGGCTGGTTGTATCAAGCATTTCCGCGTACAATTCTATTGTCGCGTCATCCAGCGGGACCCGATCGCCCGCCTCGTGACTGTAATAGGTCCGTATCGGCCAGTCCGGCCGCCGTTTCTTGATGGCCTCTATGAAATCGCGGGTGAACCTGTAAAGCGGTTTCCCGTCCGGCCCCTTCAGCCCCTTGCGCGCCTGTGTCAGCCGGCGCCCGAACGCCAGGGTCTGGGCTTTGCGCAAGATGTTCCTGTCGTCTGCCATTTCCCGTGATTCCTTACATCCTCGGTGCAATGCACAGATTTGTACACGAATTCGGGTAAAATTCCTATTGACGCCCGCCCGCGCAAAAATGCACAAATATGTGCACTATGAACAACATCCCCCTTTTTGATCTGATCTTCGGCCTCTGGGACAGCGACGTGGACATGGCCTGCGATATGGGCGTCACACGTCACTGTGTCCGGCAGTGGATTTCGCGCGGTGTGATCCCCATGCGGCATTGGCCTCGGCTGACGCACCTGTGCGACATCCAGTTCGATCACCCGATCTCCTATGCAAGCTTGGTGGCGGCAAAGCTGGCGCGGCAAGGTCAACCGGACCGCAAGGTGCGTGAGCTGGGGCTTTATCCGAAGCAGCAGCGGCAGGGCGAGACCCAAGCGGAGGCCGCATGAAGAAATATCCAGCGATCTGGCAACTCTCCGATGTGATGCGGTCCGCCAATCACACCTCGGTCCTCCTTGCCGGCGGCAAATGGGTGCCGGCACGTCCGCTCGGCTTCCAATCGATGTGGACCCGTTTCAGCGCTGCATGGCTCGTCTTCACCGGCAAGGCGGATGCCCTCATCTGGCCGGGTGACCAATGACAACGCAGTCAAGAAGCAAAATCGTCCACTTGTACGGCGAAATTCGCGAGATGTGGAGCCGAGGCATGAGCGCGGGATTGATCGCCACCCAATTGGAAAAACAGCATCTCGGGCTCGCCATTAGCCGCGACATGATCATCCGCGCCTCGCGGACCATGAATCTACCCCGTAGGCCGTCGACCAAAGTCATACCAAACCGCGTCAATACGTTAAGGCGCAATCGGCAGAAAGCTGCCTGCCCATGACGAGCCATAGCCCCGACGATTTCAATCCCCATGACGAGCGCAATACCCAGCAGTGCCGCAAGTGCGATGAGGTGAAATCCGTTGCCGAGTTCCCCTGGAGTAAGCTGGGCAGTTGCTATGAGCGACGCTGCTATGACTGCAAGCGCCGCATGTACCGCGAATGGTATAAGCCCCGTCCGCGCGAGGACACTTGGAAACCACAGGAAATCGCCAAGCTCCGTGAGTGCATTGACGCGGATATGACGATGCGCGAGGCCGCCAAGACAATTGGGCGATCATACTACGGCACGGCCGGCCAGCGCATCAGGCAGGGCCTCCCGCCATTTAGGCGACGGAAGCGCCCCCCAAGCCCACGAGGGAAATGGCCCGTGGAACGAGTGGCGCAGCTCAAACAGCTCAGAGATCGCGACCTCCCTTTCAGCATATGCGCCGCCATCCTCGGCACCACGCGCAATGCCGCGATCGGCGCAGCGTACAAATATCTCAAACAAGACTGCCCCCGCGTTCAGGAGTCGCGCCCCCATGAAATCACTTTGCCCGACCTGCGGGCAGCAAATCGCCCCGCTGCAGCGGCTGCTCTCCTTGGAAGCCAACACAGTCACGCGGTTCGGCCGTGTCGCCAAGCTGCCCCCGCAGCAGGCGGAGATTCTTCATGTCCTGCTGAAACGGCAACCGCGCACGGTTTCGTCCGCTGATATCTGCGCTGCGATCTACGCCAACGGTGATGGGCCAGATCACGAGGCCCAGGTGGTGCGCGTGCAGATGTGGAAAATGCGCCGACACTTGGCGCCGCTCGGCGTCCGCATAGAAACGATCCATGGCTCGGGCTATCGCCTCGTGCTCGATGACATCCCCTGCACTGCGGTGGCCGCATGACGCGGGTGCTCGTCTGCGGCGGCCGTGATTTCACCAACGTTGCGCTGCTTTGGCAGACGCTCGACCGTGCCCATGCGGCATCGCCCATTCACAGGATCATCGAAGGGGCGTCAGACGACGTGACCGGCCCCTATGTCGGCGCGGACTATTGGGCATACCAATGGGCTTGCGCGCACGATACGGGCTCAATTCGCTTTCATGCCGAATGGAAGAGATTGGGCAAGGCGGCCGGACCGATCCGAAATGCAAGAATGATCGATGAGGGGAAACCGGATCTCGTCATCGCCTTCGCCGGCGGGCGCGGTACCGCAAACATGGTCGAACAGGCAAGGGCGAAGGGCATCCAAATTATCGAGGTGCACCCATGAAAGGCATCGAATGCGCCCTCATCGGCCGGCTCGACAAGGATGCCGAAATCCGGCGGACGCAAGCCGGCCGGGAGTGGATGCTGCTAACCATGACCGTCGACACCGGCGGCGAAGGCGGCGAGCAGGATCTGACTGTCGGCAGCTGGTCGCACACCATCCACGAGCTCGCGCCCGTGCTCACCGCCGGGACCGACATCTATGTCGAAGGCAAGCTGAAGCTGCGCAAATGGGGCGGTCCGGACGGCAAGCTGCACTCCGCCATCTCGGTGCAGGCCAGCGTGGTGCAGCCCATGGCGCTGATCGGGCAGAAGAAGCCGAAACGGCCACGGGCACCGGCGAAGGGCAAGCCCATGCAGACATCCGCGGCGGTCAGCCAGCCGCTGCCGTTCAATGATGACATCAGCTATATCGGGGTTTGAGCGGCATGCGAAAGCCCCTGGCTATCGACCTTTTCGCGGGACTTGGCGGCTGGACCGAAGGCTTGCTCGCCGAAGGTTTTGACGTCATCGGCTTCGACATCGAGCGGCACGAATATGGCGATCACCGCTATCCGGCGCAGCTCGTCGTGCAGGACGTGCTGACGCTGCATGGCTCGCAATTCCGGTCGGCCGATCTGATCGTCGCCTCGCCGCCATGCCAGGAATACTCCTACATGGCGATGCCGTGGACCAAGGCCAAGACGAAGGCTGCCGCGATCCGGGCCGATAGGACGGGCGCGAAGCTTGCCGACCTGAACCGCCTGTTCGATGCCTGCTTCCGCATCCAGCGCGAGGCCTGCGAGGCGGCAGGACGCCACATTCCCCTGCTCGTCGAGAACGTCAGGGGTGCGCAGCCTTGGGTCGGACGAGCACGCTGGAACTTTGGCAGCTTCTATCTTTGGGGCGATGTGCCGGCACTGATGCCGGCGACGATCAGGGCTGGCAAAGTGAATGGCTTCCGCTTTGACGGCAGCGGCAGGAGTTTTCAGACCGCATCCGTCGAGGCGACGGGGCGTAAATCTTGCGGCATGGATTGGAGCGATCCGACGAAGCGCGGACAGGATTTTACTCGCATCGCGGGCGAGCAGGCCATCTCCGCCGCAGGTCTGAAATGCGGCGGAGATTGGTTCGGGCCCGGCGTTAAATCTGCAATGCGCAACCACAGCTCCAAATCCCCCCGCCGCAAGTTCGCCTCGGCCATGATCGCCAAGATCCCGCTGGCGCTCAGCCGCCATATCGCCGCAACCCATCGGCCGGAGGCCGGATAGATGCCCGGCGAGCCCAACGTGATCCGCGAACTGGTGCTCGCCGAGCTGCGCTGCGCATGCCACCGCGCCAAAATGGCGCAAATGGAAATCGAATTCATCGGCGCCGCGCTTAAAAGCGAAATGCTGTCCCCCGAAGACGCGCTGCTCGCCCTCGAAGGCCAGGGGTGGCAGGGCTTCCTTGATCCCATCCTGATGAGCAAATTACGGGCGGCCTGCTGTGCTGATGCGTGATGACACCCACCCCAAGGCGCCAAAGCCCCCAGCGGCCCAGAAGAAGGTCGCCACATTGCGCTTCCGCATCGTGCCGGGACACCGCGTGGTGCCGATGCTTACCGGCGCCTGGCTGGTCAAGCACCTGCTCCCGGCGCGCGGGCTTGCGGTCATCTACGGCCCACCAGGCAGCGGCAAAAGCTTCGTCGCCCTGAATGTCGCCTACCACGTCGCCATGGGCGAGACGTGGGCGGGCAAGAAGACGAAGCAGGGCGCAATCATCTACATCGCGGCCGAAGGCGGCCACGGCTTCGCAAATCGCGTCGTAGCGGCCAGGGAGCAGCTGGAGGTACCCGAAGACACCCCGCTCGGGATCATCTATGTGGCGCCCAATCTGGGGTCCGTGGAGGGGGACGCGCTGCTCTTGGTGAAGGAAATCAAAGCCCAGGTCTTTGCCCTGGGTTGGGAGGTCGCCGCGATCGTCATCGACACCCTCGCCCGCACCATGGCCGGCGCCGACGAGAACAGCACCACAGATATGGGCCGCTTCGTGAGGAACGTCGAATTCGTCGCGAACGCGTTCCAATGCCTCGGCATCGCGGTGCACCACACCGGCAAGGATGTCGACAAAGGCATGCGCGGATCATCGGCCCTGCACGGCGCCGCCGATACCGAGTGGGAGATCGGTGAGGACGATCACGGCAAGAGCATCACGGTGGTCAAACAGAAGGACGGCGCACCCGACAATCTGACCTGGAGATTCGCGCTGATCCCGCATGTTTTGGGTGAAGACGAGGATAACGAAAAGGTTTCATCCTGCGTGGTCGCGATCACCTCCGAAGTGAAGCAAAAAGAGAACCCCAAAATTGCTTCAAAGCGCAAACAGGTAAAGGGGCAGAAAGCCCTGCTTCTGAAGGCCATCACATGCTGCATCGAAGACGTCGGCGATCTGCTGCCAGTGAGTGCGCATCTGCCGAGTAATACCCAGGGCATAATCCGCCAACGCCTTGAAAACTATACGGATATGATGGGGTTCAAGGAAGGCACGAGCGAACGCGTACAGCGCTCCATGGTCGATAAGATGCTCCGCGAACTCGCCGGTGACGGTTTCATCGGGCGTTGGGGAAAGCACATCTGGCTGGTGGATAATTGAAGCAATGAAGCAAAATGAAGCAAGCCATGAAACTGCTTCACCGCAGCCCGTAGAGGAGCGGTGTTTGAAGCAATGAAGCAGAATGAAGCAAAAAGCCCCTCTATAAGAGGGGGGCTTTTGCTTCATGCTTCTTGCTTCACCGCGACGGGCCAGACTCGGTGTTAAAAAAGAGGTGAGCATGAAGCCGACGAGGAATATGCAATTCGACAACATCGCAACCCCTGGCGCTCCGGTCTGGCGCGGCCGCCGCTGCGTGCCGCTCACCTGCCACGACGTGCGCATGGAACTGGTCGCCCAAGCCGCCGAGCTCCCAGAGCATGAACGGCTGCGATATCTGAGCGAGCGGCTGACTGGAATCGACAAGGCGCTAACTGACGACGAAGCCTTGGGCGTCGAGTGCTGGCTCGATTGCGAGGAGATATTGCAAGGCCGGGCGGCGTCGTCGGACTTCAACGGGGGCAGCCGCGCGCAGGCTAGCCGCGGAATGACGCTCTCCGATGGCGACATGGACATGCTGAAGATGCACGCCGCGGTGAAAAAACGGCTTGCGCCGCATCACCTGCGCACTCTCGCTGTGCTCGGAGCGATGATGCAAGGCCGCGATTGGCTAGTGACCGGCCCGCTTATCGCGGAGGTGCAATCAGCAGCCAAAGCGTTGGGCAGAATTCATGCCGGGCTGCAAAATGCGCTTGACAGAGTTGGGTAATTCGATATGTCATTTCACTTGCGCCATTATTGCGCCCAAACGCACCCGCCGAGCAGCACGCTCGATGCGGGTTTTTTCATGCAAGGAAAACAGCGCTGGCCATGAGCCCGAACGAGCGCACCGCGCGAACATTCGCTGAGCAGTTCACACCGCCGCTGACCGTGTGCGCCATCATGCGCATCAACAACATGCCCGTGCCCGATGCATGGTCGGTCGCATATCACGACAATGCGCTGGGGATCGGCATCACGGCAGTCGCCTACAACGGTGGCTTGCACGCCTACATCGAGGCAGCCGGCAAGGGCGAGATCTCGGAGCACGCGGGACAGGTCATGGCGAAGGCACTCGGCCTATTCCAGGAAGAGGCCACACAGGAGGAGTAGACGACGATGGCAAAACCGAAGGCTGATCGAAAGGCCAAAGGTGAAAAGCCGAAAGCAGAGATGGCGTTCAAAATTGCACCGTCCGAAGAACTGGACGCGATCATCAAGCGCTACCGAGGGCGACCCACCAAATACGATCCGGCAATGTGCGACGTTGTGGTGGCTTGGGGCTTGCTCGGCAAGTCACGCACATGGATGGCCGCAGAGATGATGGTCGTGCGGGATACGATCGACAATTGGGCCAAGGAGCACCCGGAATTTTTAGGAGCCTTAACGCTCGCAAAGCATCTGGAACAGCAATACTGGGAAGACAAGGGCGACAAGCTCATCACCACCGCGGGCTTTGCGCAGAACTGCTGGGCCCGCAATATGGCGGCGCGCTTCCCGCAGGAATGGCGCGAGAAGCTGGCGCTCACTGATCCGGATGGCGGCAAACTGGTGATCGAGTTCTCAACGTGAGCAACACTCTCGCATACACGGTTGTCGCGGGGCTGGTGATCTGTCTGGTGGCCATCGGGACTGTTCAGCAGATTGCCCGGCATGACTGCCGGAAGCAGGGGGGCATCCCTGTCTTGGAAATGTGGGGCCACATCGCCTGCGCTAGGCCGATACAGGAAAAATGAGGATCACGATGCCGGCCAATGGCTGGCGTCCTCGCCCGCATCAGCAGGGGCTGTGGAACTACTTCAACGACCCCGTTACCAAGAAATTCGACGGCACCGGCAAGCGCGCCTCCGCGATCATGCACAGAAGGTGGGGCAAGGACGAGATTGCCCTGAACATGATGGGCAAAGCCAGCGTAACCCGGCCGGCGACCTACTGGCATATGCTGCCCCAAGCCGAGCAGGCCCGCAAGGCGATCTGGACGGCGGTCAACCCCCACACCGGACGGCGCCGGATCGACGAAGCCTTCCCGCATGACTGGCGCACGACCACGCTCGAAAACGAGATGTTCATCCGCTTTAAATGGGGGGCGACATGGCAGGTCGTCGGGTCGGATAACTACCAGAACCTGGTGGGCACGCCGCCGGCAGGGATCGTGCTCTCGGAGTGGTCCAAGGCGCACCCGGCGGCATGGGCGTATCTGGCGCCGATCCTGGTGGAGAACAAAGGCTGGGCGCTGGCGATCACCACGCCGGAGGGGCGCAACCACGCCCACTCGATGCACCTGAATTGGGCGGCCAACCCGAAATATTACGCCGAATTGCAGACCATCGAGGACTCGATGCGGCTGTGCAAGGCTGGCGGCTTTGAACCGACTGTCACGCTGGAAGACGTCGAGGTGCAGCGCGCTGAATATCACGCGATGTTCGGCCCCGATGCCGGCGACGCGCTGATCCAGCAGGAATATTGGTGCTCGTTCACCGCCGCGATCCTTGGCGCCTACTACGGCAAGCAGATCGAGGCTGCGGAGAATGCGGGGCGGGTATGCGGGCTCACCCCGGTCAAGGGCTACCCGATCAACACGGCCTGGGATATTGGCGTCGACGATCCGATGGCAATCTGGGTGTTCCAGGCGGGGCCCGGCTGGCTGCATATCCTCGACTATATCGAGGGCTCGAATGAGGGCTTCGACTACTACTGCAACTGGCTGGACGAGCGCGGCTACAGGGGAGGCGTCGACTGGGTGCCGCATGATGCCAAGCAGCGCGAGCCGGGCGCGCCGGGGGCGAGGACCCGCATTCAGACGCTGTTCTCGCTCAAGCGCAACCCGCAGCTGGTGCCCGACCACAAGCCGATGGACCGCATCAATGCGGGGCGGCGGTTGATCCCACTGGCGCATTTCGATGAGGACCGCTGCGAGCAGGGGCTGAATTGCCTGCGCTCCTACAAGCAGGAATGGGACCAAGTCAACCGGGTGTTCCGCAAGACGCCGAAACACGACCATGCCTCGCACGGAGCGGACGCCTGGGGCCACCTCGCTGTCGCGGTGGAGTTCCCCAAGCCGATCGCCGACAAGCCGAAGCCGCGACCGGCGAACCAGATCACGGTGAACGACCTTTTGAAGATGCACAAACCGGAACGGAAATGGGCATGATGAACCTCAATCACGATCTTGTTGCGAGGCTAAGGGAATGCTCCAAGCCGAACAGCGATCTGATGATGGCCGCGTCTCAAATGCAGCAGGTCGCCTCTCGGATTGGCGAGGCAGTCGGCGCGCCTTTCCGCCCTGCCTGGGGAGACCCAGCAACGCTGGCGAAGGGTATCTTCAGCGATCAATACGATTTGCTGATGGAGGCTGCAGCAGAGATAGAAAAACTCCGCGTGGCGGTACGGCAAAAGGCCGCCTAACGGAACGGGGATGGGCATGACCAAGGCCTGCACAAACTGCCGCTTCTGGACGCCTTGGCGTGAGGTGGTGCTAAGCGCCGATGCGCCGCGCTTTATCGGCCATTGCGTCGTGCTGGTGCCGATCGCTGGGTACTCAGCACGCCCTGTGGTGCAGGGGCTGACCGGTGATGATTTTCGATGCGTGGCGTTTCAGCCGGCTGAAACTGAGGAACGGAAACAGGCATGACTGGAGAAAAAGCGATGGAACTCGGCGAGCCGTTTAAGCGCGGGATGAACATCCAGCCTGGCGAGGATGGCACGTTCATCGTGATCGTCTTGGGGAACACCAACGGCCTGAAGTCCAACACGCTCGGCTTCACCACCATCGACGACCTGCTGATCTGGATGGCCAAGCACGGCACGAAGTCGCGCGTCACCGAGTTGAAAGAGGGCGACGTGGTACGCAACCCGTTCGATGGAAGTCTTGGCATGGGTGCTGGCGCGCCTTGCGGCATGGACGCCCTGAACGGCCTCAAGCGCACCACGGCTGCCGAGATCATCCGCGAGCGCGAGGCGCGCAATGCTGCCATCATCGAAGCCGCTGCAGCCCGTAACGGCAAGACGCTCGCCGAGCGAATCGCTGCGGCTGAGACGTTTATCGATCGCGTGGCTGCTGCCGAGGCGGGGTGCGCAGGTGCTGACAGGCCAACGAACGACGCCGCCTAACCCATGTATCGCCCCAATCTCTATGCTGAGCCCGAGCCGACCCCAGGCGGCAAAGCCGCACCCGATGGCAATAAAGGCGAGCCGGCCGCGCCGAACAAGTTGGTGGCGCAATATTGGCGGGAGATCGAGCGCTATAAGCGGGCGACGTCGAGTTGGCACAAGGAGGGCGAGCAGATCGAGCAGCTCTATCTCGACGAAGACCGCACGCAGAATTCCGCCCGCCGATTCGCCCTGCTGTGGGCCAATGTCGAGACGCTGAAGCCCGCGGTCTATGCCAAGCCGCCGGTCGTCATGTGCTCGCGCCGCTACAAGGACCGCGACCCCATCGCCCGCATCGCCGCCGAGCTGATGGAGCGAGCCACCAACACGACGTTCGACCTCTACAATGTCGACGAAACCTTCCAGATGGTGCGCGACGACCGCCTTTTGCCGGGCCGTGGGCAGGCCTGGGTTCGCTACGAGGCGGACATCGAGCAGTATGAGACCGATGCGGCAGAAGACGATGATGGTGAGGACGATACGGACGCACCGAGCGCCACAACCGAAGATGCAGATGCCGAGCCCGCCATCCACGAAAAGGTGACCGCCGAGCGCGTGTGCACAGATTATGTGCATTGGACCGACTTCGGCCACAACGTCGCCGGCGCCTGGAACGATGTATGGCTGGTCTGGCGCGCCGTTTACAAGACCGAGGATGAGGTGGCCGGCCATTTCGGTCCGGAAATGGCGGCCAAGCTGACCTATGATGCGAAAGCGCCCGCCAGCATGAGCGAAAAGTCGGCGGCATCGATGGGGGAGAACGCCGAGGACTTCTGCAAGATTTACGAGGTGTGGGACAAGCGCCGCAAGCTCACGAGCTGGATCACCGAAGGCTTGCGCGGCCGGTTCATCGAAAGCGGGCCGCCGCCGGTAAACTTCAGCAACTTCTTTCCGTGCCCCAAGCCTTGCTATGCGACGAAGACGAGCAAGAGCCTGATCCCGAGGCCCGATTACATCTACTACCGGGACCAGGCGAAGGAGATCAACGACCTCACCGCCAAGATCGCCAACATGACCGATTGGCTGGTGGTCAAGGCCTTCGTGCCCGGCGCGCCGAGCCGTGTCTCCGATGCGATCGAGGAGGTCATCCGCGACAAGGGCAACCGCGAGATGTTCACCCAGGTCGAGAGCTGGGCCGAGTGGACCGAGCGTGGCGGCATCGCCAAGCTGATCGACTGGATGCCGATCGACATGATCATCAAGACGCTGCAGGCGGCGATCCAAGCGCGCACGCAACTGATCCAGGATGTGTTCCAGATCACCGGCATCTCCGACATTCTGCGTGGCCAGACCGACCCGGTGGAAACGCTGGGCGCGCAGGAACTCAAAGCCCAGACCGGCTCGCGGCGCCTGCGCAACACCAAGGACGAGCTGGCGCGGTTCTGCAAGGATGTCGCCCGGCTGAATGCCGAGATCATCGCCGAGAAGTTCGAGCCGGAGACCATCGCTGCGATTACGGGCTATCGGTATCAGCCGCCGCCACCAAAACCGATTGCGCTGCCGGGGTTGGGCCACAATGGAGGTCCGCCGCTCGGAGGCAACGTCATCCCGATGGCGCCTGGCTATCCTACTCCGATGCCATCGGCTCAACCGGGCGTGCCCCCGATGCCCGGCGGACCGCCCGTCCCGCCGCCAGTACCTGGGGGCATGCTGCCCTCTGGAGCCGCTGCGTCTCCCGGCACGCCGCCCACGCTTGCGCCCCCGCCACAGGGCATGACTCCCGGCGCCGGCGCTCCGGCCCTGCCGCAGCAGCCCATGGGGATGAACGCGGACCAGCAGCAAGGTATCGACATGGTCTTCGACGACCGCGTCGTGAAGCTACTGCGCGACGACCGCCTGCGCTCCTTCCGCGTCGATGTCGAGACCGATTCGACCGCCCAGGCCGATGAGCAGGCCGAGAAGCAAAGTCGCACCGAGTTCCTCGAAGCAACCGGCTCATACATGGACAGGGCGGTGCAGGCGATCACGGCGGTACCCGAGACCGCCAGCCTGATGGGCGAAATGCTGATGTTCGCGGTACGCGGCTTCCGCGCTGGCCGCTCGCTGGAGGAGGACATCGAGCGCACCTTCGCCCAGCTGCAGCAGAAGGCGCTGGCCGCCGCTCAAGCGGGGCCGCAGCCGGATCCGGAGGCCATCAAGGCAAAGGCCGCTGCAGAGGCCATGCAGCAGAAGACGCAGGCCGAGCAGCAACGGCATGAGCAGGATGTGCAGGCGACGCAGGCGAAGGCCGCGACCGATGCCCAAGCCTTGACGCAGAAGGCGGCGTTCGAGAAGCAGCAGCACGATCAGCAGATGCTGGCGGCGCAACAAAAGGCCGAGGCCGATATGGCGCTCAGCAATGAGAAAATCCGCCTCACTCAGCTGCAGGCCGAGCAGGCCGCCACGGAACACAGGATGCGCATGCAGCAGATGGAGAAGGAGGCTGAGTTGGAGCAGCAAGACGCCGAGCTCCGGCGCCAAGACATGCTCGACAAGGCCGACGAGCGCCGGTCCGACGCCGAATTCAACCGGGCCGAACGCGCGGCGAAGGCGAAGCAGCCAGGGGCCTCCGCGTGATCAAGCCATCGCAATTCCCCCTTGTGGGAGGCACCATGCGCATTGCTGGCGAAGTGCGATGGACTGAACACGGTGCATACGTCTCCCATACGATCAAATTCATTTGGAGAGATGGGAGAGAGGTTTGGATTGATGCGGAGGACATGAAGAAATTCAATGCCATGTCTGATGCGGAGAAAAATCAAATCACTGAACAAGGCTTCAAAAAATGGCGGGAGTCGCGTCGCACTAACGCGCAGCCAGAGGCGAGTGCATAGGGGAATTGGTCAATGGTTGAACGCTACGGTGCAATATATGGATCGACCAAGGAATGGCTCCAATGGATGGAGGCGAAAATGGCTGCGGATAAGGCTTTGTTAAAACGGCTGCTCGCTAAGCAGCGCAAGATAGCCACTGCTTCAGACATAGGCGACTGATGGCACGCGGAACCTGGATCTACGACGCCGAAACCCAGACGGTGATGGCGAAAGCCGATTACCTCGCGCTAAAGGCCACCCGCGCTCCTCGCTGTCGCTCCGCCCTGTCCGCCCCACTGGTGATTGGCGCGATGCCTGCGCTCAAATGCATGGCCGATGGCCAGTACTATGACGATAAGCGCAGTTACCAGAAGGCGGTTGCCCGCGCCGGCTGCGAAGTCGTCGGCTTCGACAAGAATTGGACCGATTACGTCA
>ERZ1292642.227-Hain-H14-01um-R1-227-length-38706-cov-16_pt1 | contig 38706 bp, 55 predicted proteins | sample MGYA00564403_ERZ1292642 | MGnify/ENA primary metagenome ERZ1292642 (study PRJEB36523, sample SAMEA6512643) | groundwater metagenome | collected 2019-01-09 | study: AquaDiva: Metagenomics assemblies of 32 groundwater samples
CATTTCCAGATCCATTTCCAGATCCATCTCCAAATCCAAATCCAAATCCATCTCCATTTCCAGATTCAGAATATATATCAGTCATTTACTTTCCCAAATGGGCACGGATTGAATACATTTTCTTGCAACTTCAGTTACATCTAATACTTCAAAACCTCTAGGTGAACTCAGTTCAACTCTATCTACCTCACAAGGAAACCTACAACTTCCAGGGGTTTTTGTCCCTTCCATTGCAAGTTGACTTAAAGAAGCAGCTCCACTCCAATACCAAATTCTTCTCGCTTGTTTTAATATTTTCAAAGTTTCGGTGCTTTCAGGTTGTAAATAACCTGCAAAAACTCCCATACAATCTGTTCTTACTATTACATATTTATTTTTAATATTTGATTTCACTTTTTTCATAATTCTTGTCCTTCTTGCCCTAACGCTAGTTTAACTTCCTCATCCAAAGTCTGACAAAGTTGATTGAACTGAATTTCAGTTAAATTTTTAATACTGGGTTGATGCAAGACCGAGGTGCAAAAATCAATCACTTTATCTTGAGTCCATCCCGCATTTTCGCGTAAGTTTTTCAGTTTTGTAAAATCAGGCGCCCAGGATGATTTAGTTTCACTCATAACATTTGTTCCATTGGGAACATTTTGAGCTCTAAAAAACTTTAGGGCCGCTGCATTCCCATCATCATCATCTTGAGCTAGTCCTACAATTGCAGATAATCCGTAACGTCTCGCATAGGTGATTGCACTTCCTAACCCTTGCATATCTTGTTTTGTAATGAGAAGTTTCATTTTTCCAGAAATCCATTCCCCGCTAGAGTGAATCAGTTTCGTGATTAAATACATAATCCCGTTTTCCTCCTCGGCGTATTGAACAAAAGCTAAGCCATGCTTTGAGAGAGGCTCTCGAATTGCATCGATCACTGAGGCAATATCTGCATACTTGCTTTTGAAATGAGGATTCACGGAATCTTTCTTTGCATTTTCCATTTGAGCCTGCGCTTTGGCGAGCGCTTCAGCTAGCTTTCCAATTGTTTCACTTTGCATAAATACTCCTTTTCGTGGCGACCGGCTTCAATATAATGACACAAGGTGTTTAAGTCAACTGAAATTCACATCAAAAAACAGCTTTTAGAGATTACCCCGCCAGACGCGTTTAAATCGATTTCTAGACTTGCATGCTATCTGGGTACTAAAAGACACAGATACCCGTCGGAAATCAAGAGTCCTTTGATATTTTGAGGTAGTCAAACAGGTTTAGCTGCCTCGGATCGGACTTAGACCGCTTGGAAAAGGAATTACGACCTCGTTTTGGTTTTGAGGATTTTCGACCCAAACGGTGGTTAATCCGTTGCCTTAGGTTTCGAAAATCGTAGTCCTTCGTCATGGGTTTCTTTCTCTCTCAACTCTATAAATTCGTCACTTTCAATTTCAGGCAAAACTTCTTCTTCTCCTAAATTTTCAATAGCTAATTTTTCTTTGAGTTTCATTTTTACAATATTCCTTTTAGAAAACCTTTTTCTTTCATCATGGCTCTAATTCGTATTGCGTTTTCATGCTCTTTTTCTTCCGCTTTTTCAAAGCTAATTTCCCCGTTCCCGATAGCCCGAGTGTAACTCGCTTCCTTTCTAGAAGAGTCTAAAATAAGTCTAGAAGAGTCTAAGAGAGATTTTTCATTAACAATATCAATATGTTGAGAGTCACTTTGCCGACGATTCGTAGGTTCCCAGCCGACGGACCGTCTGTTGACAACATATGGTCCGTCGGCATCTAACCGACACTCCGTAGGTCCTTTTTTTGAGTTATCCACAATGCATTTTAGAGTCCTCTTTTTTTCGTCATGATGAAGACTATTGATTAAAATTTGTCCAAAATATTCAGAATTAAGACCAATTTTTTCAATGTTTTTAGAGCGAGTTTTTTCTCTAGTGATCAGCTTTTTATTATAGAGGGATTTCAACAGAGACCAAATTTTATCTTTTTCTTTATATCCTAGAGCATTGGATAGATCGTCTAATAAAAATTCAGTTTTTGTACAAAATTCATGCCTAGAATTCGCTGCTCCGGCCGTGCATATTTCAATGATGTCCAACAAATTTCGTTCCGCTGGCGTAATCTTTTTGGTTATCGATAATTCTATTAATTTCCTTGCCACGTTAAACCTCCTGCTAAAAAATTCTAGGCCTTTCGGCTTATTAAAGGACATTCCCTAACCCCTGATTCTATATATTTCAAAAAACTAGTTATAAAACTTTTTTGATTTAGATCTTTACTTTTTGAGTTAATTTCAATATTGGTGGGGAACCTCCTTTCGAGGTTTTTGTGAGTGTTGTTTCGACATTGCATCTCCCTCTTGTCAAATTTGGCCATGTTAAAAGACTAAAAATAGATAATTGGTAGATTGACATAGTTTGCTCGGTTTGATAAGAGGGAACTTCACAATCAGATTCATACATACTCCGATGTAGCGTTGGTTACTAAACCCCAGGGTGTGGCGCCCTGGGGTTTTTCATTTCCAGGGATAGTCTTCCGCATCTCCACTCCATCCTGTGGCATCACATCTCATGCAATCTAATTTAGTTCCGTAAATAATAACATAACCGCATCCTTTGCAGTCTTTACAAAGACCCCATCTTTCACTCATAAATACTCCTATTTGTTTGGTTTTTTAACTAGTATCGCAGAGATAGCCGCCTGTCAATACTGACACAATTACAATTTAAATTTAGGTGATATATTCTGTAATCAGGAGGTCGTTATGAAAAACAAATATGAAGTACAAGCCACGTTAGAAACCATATTAGATGGCAAGAATCTTGAAACTCTGTTTTATGACCAATATGAAACTTATGAACAAGCAGTAAAAAAAGTAACTGATTTGTTAGATGAATATAAAAATAAACCTTCCGATAAATGGGATGCAGATTTTTATAAAAAATTCAACAAAGATGGTATTAACCTTTATTTAAAGGTAGGATTAAATGGAAAAGTAAGCGTACAATTGAAGCCATTAGAATAAAAAAGTGTAGAGCCAACGACCTCTACTGATTGGCCCGGGTAATGAGTACTACCTTCCCGGGCCTTTCTATATTAGGAAAATTATATGACACAAAATAAAAATATTGTTGCACAAAGAATAAGTGAACTTTTGAAAATTAAATCAATGACTCAATCAATTTTAGCTAAAGAATCAGGAATTACTCCAGCAGCTATTTCTCAGATAATTAATGCGGAAAGATTTCCATCAACTCCTGTTCTAATTAAAATTGCTAAGGTCTTAACTGTATCAATTGACTATTTAGTAGGTCAAATTGAATTTCCAAACATTACAATGATCATTAACAATGATAATGAATTATCAAAATTTTTATCTAATTTTCTATCTCTTAATCCTAAGATGCAAGATCTTATAAAGAAACAAGTTGAATTCCTTAAAAAACAAAAATGACACATGTCACTTCTGACACAATTACATTTTAAATTTAGGTGAGATATATTTGAATCAGGAGGTCGTTATGGAACTGAATGGACTTGGAAACATACATGCAATGCTCATGATGATGAAGGATAAGTTAGAATCTGGAAATCAATTCAGTAGCATCGAATTTGACAAGATTGAATCTGAAATTTTCTTATTTAGAGACTATCTCTTATTCATTAACAAGAATGGAAACAAAATTGATTGGGCTGAATTCAAAGCTGCCCAGAAAGGTAAATAAGGAGGTCGTTATGAAAACTTTAAAATTACTTACAATGTTATTTTTCTTATCAATCTTTTCAATATTAATGGCAAATTGTACCCCACAAATTATAGGATCAATGGAGAATGCTTCCACAGTGGGTCAATCCTCAAGTACTTCCTCGAGTGCGACCAATACAAGTACTCCTTCCCCTACCCCTATACCACTGAATTTCTCTCCTACGAGCGGATATGTGGGATCGGTCCTTACCTTATCTGGAATGGACTTCACGTCAGTTACAGGAGTCACAATCGGTGGGACAAGCGCGACCATCGTCAATCACTCCTCAAGTTCGATGATGGTCATGGTGATGCCAGGAACTTCGAGTGGATCGATAGTAGCCACTACATCAAGTGGATCCCAGACCTTCCAGGGCTCATACAGTGTGAATGCGACTGGCCTTCCAATCAATCAACAAGGAAGCAAGCTTGTGGGAACTGGCCTTTCTGGTACTCCCATTCAAGGATATGGAGTTGCCATCAGTGCTGACGGGAATACGGTTGCTGTCGGTGCTCCAGGCGTTGTCTACAGTGGCGTGAATACCGGAGCCGTTTGGGTCTTTACCAGAAACGGAAGTACTTGGACTCAACAAGGTTCAACTCCGCTTGTAGGAACAGGATATACTTTTACCGGAAGCGGTCTTGAACAAGGCTATTCAGTCGCTATCAGTGCTGATGGAAATACCATCCTCACGGGTTCCTATTGGGATAACAATTGTACCGGAGCCTCTTATGTATTTACCCGTAACGGTTCTACCTGGAGTCAACAAGGGGCTAAGCTCATAGGATCCGGTGGATCTGCCGGAACTTGTCAGGGCAATGCCGTTTCTTTAAGCGCTGACGGAAACACTGCTCTCATCGGAGGTTCAAGAAACAATAGTAACCTTGGAGCGGCCTGGGTTTTCAACCGCACGGGCTCTACTTGGACTCAGCACGGCAATAAACTTGTAGGATCTGATTATATAGGTAATTCCTTTATCGGTTCAAGCGTAGCAATGAGTGCTGATGGAAAGACCGCACTTGTAGGCGGTTTAGCGGATAACGCTGGAATTGGAGCCTCCTGGGTATTTGCCTTAAATGGAAGCACCTGGGCTCAACAAGGTCCTAAACTCTTGGGTTCTGGAAACTCTGGAACTTCTAGTCAAGGTGCATCCGTGGCCATCAGCGCCGACGGAAATGCCGCTGTTATCGGAGGGGACGGAGATAATTCCACTGAAGGAGCTATTTGGATATTCAATCGCAGTGGCACGACTTGGAGTCAAACGGGAGGTAAAATCACCGAAAGCGGTGCTCCCGGTGGAGCTCCAGAATTCGGTTCAAGTGTGGCCATCAGCGCCGACGGAACAGTAGCCATTGCCGGTGGATTGTACACATGGGTGAACTCCGGAAATTCAACGGCAGAAGGCGCAGCTTGGGTATTTAAATACAGCACTGGATCTTGGTCGCAACAAGCCATGATCCGACCATCAGGCTATTCAGGAAATACAATGTTTGGGATTTCAGCCGCGATAACCCCTGATGCAATAACTTCAATTTATGGAGGTGATCAAGATAGTCCAAAAGGGGCATCTTGGATCTTCACGCAATGATTTCTTAACCAGTTAGAAAGGAAGGATGTTATGAAAAATAAATTGTTGGCAATTATGGTTCTAATTTTTACTCCTTATACATCAGCAGCCGCATTGCCTGATGAGATGGCAAGAAAAATGGAGGACATAACAAATCATCTCCTCTATACAGATAGATCTCAAAGGAACACATATAAGATCTTCGTCAATGAAGTAATGCCTTTGGTTGAAAAGTATCAAGTCATAACCATGAAGTCCGAAGGAAAGGATCTCTTTGAGAAGACTTATATTCCATTAATAAACATGCTTAATGCTGTGAATTATAATCTGAACGGGTCTAAATACGCCAAGGATATATTTATCTGTGACAGAATATCAAAATTCATGGATTCAAAATGGGACAAATCTGGCAATTGGTTCTTTTCCCCGTTGGCTGAATTTAGACTCAAGATGCTTTTAACTTTGAATGAGGGTAAAATAGTGAAGCTAGGAGACCATTGGGTCTTTCAACCGCTCGGGACATCTCTAGTACTTGAAACAGAAAAAGGGATAAAGGACCCGAAATCGGAAAAATATTATCACAGGCACGATGTCTGTGCAGTCTCAAAAGCCCAGGGAGGACTCTCATTCGATGAGATTCGATTTTTCGCAGATCAAGTTCAATCTGCAGTTGCACCCATCGTGGATGATGATAAAAAGCAAGCTGAGCAAAAAATAAGGTATTAAAAAATATCTCTTTACTCTCTAAGAATCAGGGTTAAGATTTTATCTTAACCCTGATTCTTTTGAGGAAAGAAAAATGAAAAAGATCAAAGTTCTCGTGTGCATCTTGTTGTTGATTTCAGCTTGCGGAAAAACAGAGGTTGATATCAAAACTCCGCCTTCCCCTCCAAAGCCAATACCAGTTCCGGCGCCTCATAGACCCTTGATTGACGCGATGTATTTTTTAGATTCTTTTCACCGACGAATCGATCAATATCGTTTGAATCCTGGCGACCCATCTCGCCCTTTTGCAATGATTCCAGATCATGTCAATACCGGAGAAAATCCAACGAGCCTAACGATTCACCCAAGCCATAAATGGGCATATATTTTGAATTCAAAAGATCACACCATTTTTTCATATACGATTGATCCCATTGGAGGGCACCTGGGACATTTTCAAACAACTCCTTGTGATTTCAAAGACGTTGCTACTCATCTCACCATGGACTTAGACGGAAAAATCCTTTACGCAGTTCATGACCTCGCAGCGCCTGCATTTTATCCTTATTCGATCAACGAAAATGGAATTCCAAATTACATTGGCCCCTAAAAAGGGATAGTGATGGGTGACAATTTAAATTCAGAATTGAAGCGGCTTGTAGAAAATAAAAATAAAAAAGCAGCAACGTCATACCACGTGTGGATGAAAATACTCTCACCCAATGTCCATTGATTCACCTGCGAGACGTAACCTAGATAAAAACCCCCGATCGTCTGGGAAATAGGCATTGAATCCCAACCAAAGTGAGCAATTCCAAAAGCAAGAGAAGTGATCGCATTACTCACCCACTCATTTTGGGAGTAGTACATAGTGACTGGCATGATCCAACCTCTAAAAAACGCCTCTTCCCCAACGCCAGCGTTGAAACTAATAACCCCAGAAAAAGTTACATCCGTTGACGTAGGGGTTTTAAAGTCTTTGATATGGTAATGAAAATGATTCCGTTTCATTGCCTCAATCAGTCCTCCCATGATCATAAGACCAGGAATTCCAAGATAGGTGTAAGGACTGGTCAGATATTTCAATTGAAAAGGGGCAAGCGCTAATTCTTGAGGCGTTTCAGAGTATTTTAAAAAAGAGAATTCACCCTGTTTTTTTCTAGATTCTACAGCTGTTCTAAAACTGTGATACAAACTCAGTTGTCCAGATAAAAGCCTAAACTGGTTGCCTAATGTGCTCACTCTGAAGCAATCTAATCTTTCATGGAAATTTGAAAACTTCCTATAATCAGGACTTCCCTTTTCAATAGAGAAACCTACAATATAAATACCAGAATAAGTGAGCCCATAAGGTGTTTGATGTTCTAAGTATTGATCAAATCCTGGTAAAAAAAATGATTCAATTGGAGGAAAGATAAAATCTCTTGGTCTATTTGGATTTAATTCTGGAGAGACAGAAAATGGATTTTTAAATGATCCGTAAGAACTCTGACAAAAAAAAATCAAAGCAAAAAAAGAGCTTAAAAAATAAATCATTGAATTCTTTTCGTTTTATAGTTTTAAAAAAATAAGACAAGAGTAAAGCCCAGCTCTGCTGGATCAAGGCGTCCCCGTGGGGAGTGTTACCACTGAACTCTTGTCTTATAAAAAATTATGTCTTAATTGCTTGAGCTAATGCAACAACATCTTGAATGGATTTTAAACCCGCTGATAAAATGACAGGCATGTGGGCAGTGTTTAAAAGAGTTCCAAATCGTTCTTCCACGAACTTTAGGAGATCATCTTCTTCTGGAGTGCCTGGCAATGATGCAATTTCTTGAGGCAAGTCATTCCAATTTTTTACAGCTAATGGAATGTCAGTCACAAGCTCGTACAGTTTTGGCAAAAGAAGAATGAAATTCTTTTTCACCGCTGCACTTTTTCCTAATTCAATGGCATCAAAAACAAGAGTCAACAAAGCTTTCAATTCAACATTCATCAAAACCTCCTTATGTTTTAGGTTTTTCTTTACGGTCTACAACAGTGTTATAAATGAGTTCGAAAATTCCATTTGATTTAATGCTTTTATCAAGAGAAAGTACTTCACTGATTCCAAATAAGAAACTCATCATGATTGCAAGATAGGCATAGTCCATGTTAATTGATCCTTATAAAAGAGTTTACCACGACTGCTTTGACAGTGGTTTCAGCTGATCCTGCAGCCGCCACAGTAACTCCGAAAGGGTCCCCTGAAGCAACCCCATTAGTCACATTCCAGTTTCCTCCCCCACCTGTTCCGTTGATCACAAGATTACCCCCATTTACTGCCACTACTGGCGCAGTGCCATGCCCGTGAGATGCGAATTGATCAGGCTCGAAAGTTCCCAAAGGCAAGTTCCCATTTGGATCAAGACCTCGGCCATTGTCTTTACCTCTTTGAAAGAGACCCCGTAGATCTGGAGCATTCGTGACTCCTGCGACTTGAGCATAAGCAGAGCCCACTACGTTTCTCCCATCTGACAAAATCCACGTTGCAGGTGAAGGATTTCCAAGTTGAGTTTGAAACTGAGCCTCTGTCAGCATGGAATTAATAATACTACCTACGGGTAAAAGAACCTGTAAGAAAGCATTGCAAACGCCTGCAATGGCAAACTGAGCCGACTCCCCTACGGGCTGATCGAATGAAATCGATTCGGCTTGGATGGGAACAAAACTAGGTGCAACGTCAGTCACTATTTACTGCCCTCTCAAAATTGTTTTCATTTTCTATTTTAACCAAAAGATCAGAAATTTCTTTAAGATCAAATAGGATCCAATTTTTACTACGCATACCAGCGTTATAAGCATCCCCTGTACTGATGATAAATCCATTTTCAGCTTTTACAATCGTATACAAAATTTTCATATTCCTCCTAGGTATAACGGTAAAACGAAGTCCCATCATGAAATCCAATCCCCTCGACAGTGAACGTATTGTCTGGAGTGAATCCCAAAGTAGAGGCAACCGTCACAAGTGTCCCCACGACTGAAAGCACCTTCACTTCAGGACTCACGGTGGACCAGTCTGTGTTCCTGAGAATGATTGTATTGCCATCTGTAAATTTTGCAACATCTCCTGATCCAATATTAAAAGAAGTCGATGAAACACCCGAAGTGACGGGCACCGAAGGAGTCAAATGGACGTATAAAAGCTTGTACTCTTGTTGATCTTTGGGTGTCGTAGGATTCGGATAGGGAGGGATGTCAATAATATATCCTACTGCCGGAGTGAATGGGAGCGTAGGACTCACGTCTAAGGCAGTGGGATCACTTGCATTTATCCCGATAATTGTAGTCTGAGCCGAATGGACATAGGCAAAATCATGCACCACAATTTTTTGACCAACATAGGGTGTCCACTTTGCCATTTCGTTTGAGATCAGGGTCTGCCCATAACTGGGAACGAGTCTCAGGAGTGTCGAAGTGGATCCTGAGTTGAGCTGACTAGACGGTGAATAAAGCGCAAATCGGCTATTCACATCAAAGCCTAGGCCTCCCAAAAGAGTGAGCTTCACATTGCCTTCATAAAGATTATAAGTCCGATCAATTACCTCAAAAAGCTGAACCCCAAGATCACGCTCCCCTGTGGCAAAATTCATGATCTTTAGATTTCCGTTGTCAGTGAGTTTCACAATGTCCGAAACTTCAATAAGACTCCCTGCGCTCCAATTGACAGTGAGTTGAATTTTGATGCAGCAACTCTTGTATCGATTGAGAAGCGCGCGGCCCCTGATTTGAGAAATATCTCCCCCTGCAAGATCATCTCGTAGCCCAGGTGCTACGATTGGCAGCTGAGAAGTCTGGCCTCCAAATTCATTCAGTGAGGCTGTATCCAAATAATAGTTTGTTGTTGTAAAATTCCCACTCGATGGGTCTAGGTTGTACTGATAAGAAATGAGGTTATAAAAAGTTCTCGCATTGGTTGCCCTTTGAACTTGAATTTGATCTGGGTGAATCACGGTTGTAAAATCAATTGGAACTAGTTTTCCAATCCCTGGAAGAGGCGGTTTACAAACTGCAATGGATTGTCTACCAAATCGTGAAATCGTATAGCATCCCATAGGAAGCAAAATATCAGTGGGAATGGTATCTGTTCCCATCACGGCTGAATTGTAATACATGCTGATATTGTAAATTCCTGAAGCAAAGTATGTATTTTTAACAAACTGCCAGGTTGCAACGTCCACATCTCTCATTCTCATTTTGAGGCCAGCTCCGAGAGGGAGAGTGTCGTACTGAGATCTAAATGCAGTGGCCGCCGAACTTCCTGGCTCAATTTGAAAGATCTTATTTGTAAAAATCACTTGATTGGTAATCACAGAATCTCCAAATCCTGTGATCACACCTGAAATATTGTTTAAAGGATTCGTTGCACCCGTGATTGTGAAATAATCTCCAACACTCAAGCCTAGATCCCTAATCGCATCTTGGCTTTGAATCAAAAATGCATTGGCTTGAAACATGAGAGTTTGATCAATATAATTGAAAGAACTTACTGGAATGTTAGTCTCACAAGGTCCATTCCATCCCGATAGCATGAGTTTCAAACAAAGATCGATGAAATTAATTCCTTGAGCTTGAGAACCCAAAAGCATTGTGTTGGTTACAGTGGTGCTTGGTCCAGCTGAATGAGAAGAGGCGACACTCCCTAACTGAGCTCTTGTGACCGTCACAGTGGTTGGCATAAGACCCATCACAGAATCATAAATCATGATTTCAGAATCAATCACGATGTAAGTAAATACGTGAGAGTCATAGGTTCCATTGGGACCAAGGATTGATTTATAAAAACCTTGTGTGTTTTGAACGTTTATCAATGTATCAGTGGGAGAAGCATTCATAGTCAAAAGAGAACTAAATGCATTGAAAAGAGGTTGTCTTACTTTGGCAGTAGCATCTGATAATTGAAACGTTACCCTCCCTTGAGGGCATGTAACTTGAGTGCAATAACCTGAAAATAACAGCAAAAAATCCCCTGGAAAAGAAGTCTGAGCGAATCCTACCCAAATTCTAAATTGTGGATTGAAAAGAATTTCAGGAATCACAATCCCAGGTGAAACAAGTTTTGAAATCTCACCGTTGTAATCAATGAGAGTGATATTCAAAATTCCAATATTACCACGTCCCTCTTCAGGCTCAACTTTTTGATTGATCGAAAATGAACTATCCAAAACCATGTAAGGCTTTAGATTTCCAAGTGCACGTAATCCTCCATAAACAAGGCCAGGAGTTCCGTAAACAATGTTTGGATCACCGTATCTGACTTGAGTGAAAGTAGGAGATATTCCGTAAAGATTTCCTACTCCTTCAATTTCCATAACAACTGTCAAATTCTTTGAGAGTTGCTTGTTATAAAGAAGGTAGTTTGCTGGATAGTTATCAAAGGTATTAGACATGAAATCCTATATTATTGATAATAAACTTCTATTAACATATCTCCGCGTGCTCCGTTTGAGCCAGCGAATGTTCCGGAATTATTATTCCCTTTTAAACCAACGCAGTAGTAAAAACTAGGAGATAAAGCCGAACCAAAAATAAATATATCAGACCATGCTCCCGCTGATCCTCCTGAACCAGCACTCCCACTTGATCCAGCTCCTCCGCCGCCTCCTCCTGATCCAAATGCAACGGCATCTGCTATTGCCGCTCCATTTCCAGGTCCTCCAGGAGCTCCACCTCCATAAAAACTTGCAGCTCCATTCCCACCTAAAACATAATCTACTAGTAATTCTGCTTTACCTATCGTTCCTGCAGCTCCATTAACGGTAGTTCCTTTAATTCCAGTTACGACATTCACTACTCCGTTCACATCGGCTACTCCACCTACCGATTGAGTCATAGTTGCAGCTGAAGGACCACCTTGCCCTCCTGTATTTACAATGGGTCCAAAAGAACTAGGCTCTCCATCGTTTCCAGGAGAAAACCCACCTGAATTACTTCCAGCTCCTCCGCCGCCTCCTCCTGATATAAATTTTACCTTGATATAAACAGGAACTTGAGATGAATAAACAGTTTGTTGAGCTAATGGGACAGCGTTTGTATAAGCAATAGTAGCACTTCCAGAACCGCTTGTTCTAGTTAATGTCCCGCTTGGAGCTGATGGAATTCCTGATCCTGAACAAAGAAGTGCGATATTTCCAGACGTTATTGTATATAAAACAGTATAAGTGTTTCCGCTATTAGTGTAGGTATCTCCTGCACTTGCCGTTGTAGTATTTGGGACTATAAAGAGTGAACCTGCTCGAGTTCCTGTGGTAGTCAGAGGAATGATATCGGGAGATAAAAACCCACCCGTTGCTGCAATCGTAATGTTTTGACCTGACTGTGAAAGAGAAACTCCAGCTCCAGCTACTAAAACAACATTTCCACTGAGAGGTGGATTTCCACTCGCTGCAATGGTTGTTGATCCGCCTGTAACTGAAAAAGTAAATCCACTGGCACCTTGAGTGATCGCAACTCCAGCCCCTGAAATCAGAGTCAAGTCTCCGAAAATACCCATGCTACCCGTGATAGCCAAGCTTCTTACCACATGCAGTAGAGGCGCATCTCCAGCTGTTCCTGTATGAAGATGTCCAGTAAGCGCATCAAATTTTCGTGCAAGTTTAGTGAGGGCAACTAGGTGAGAATCCCCATTTAAAATCGTTCCAAGTGGAGCATTATACTGAGTTCCAGTTTGAGTTTCACTCACTCCGGTTGCCGTATAAAGATTATTTACCGCTTGTTGGATATCGGCAATATTTGGTCCGGATGAGATCCTGTTAAAACCCAAAATATTTGGCATGTTGTCGTTTATATTTTTATTAATAAACGCTGGATTTGTAATTGCCGCATTGACTGGTTGCCCGTCTAGTACACCCATGGTTTAACCCCCTACCGAAAAGTTTTGATTTGCCGCAATAATCCTGAATGTAAGCGATCCTGTTTGAAATAGATTTGGAAAATTTGGGAGCATCTCTTTCATCCTAAAACCCATGCCTTGGCCTTCATACTCAGTCGTTTCAAGAGTCACCTGATAAGCAAGATTTGGATTGCTTATTTGAGGCATGAAATCAAAAGGTCTTTGTTGAATTGCCCAAAACCAAAACGCTTGCCATGCGGGTAAATTTGCCTTTGGCTCATACATGTATTCCACTTCAATGAATTGTTGGATGTTAAAGACCACAGCTTCTTTTAGTCCAGAAGCTGACACGTTGACGGAACCAAAAACTTTACCCATGTTAAGATCATCAAGATAATTGTAACCAATGAATTCTGGGATAAGCACAGTGCCTATCGTTTGATTTCCAGTGTAAGATGTCAAACCTAGATAGTCAGTCTTGTTAAAACCAATGATGGGTCCAATGCTTGAGGAAATATTAGGACCACTGCCAAAAAGAAGAGACAAAAACGTTCCTGATGTTGCAATCGTCATGAGAGTCTGAGTTCCACCCATGACGTTTCGATTGACTGTGATTGTATAGTTATTAACTGGATCAGCGTTTACCATGGCTGTTGCAATGGCTTGAGCAAGCCCTTGAGCTGAATAGAATCCAAGATCAATTTGGGCAGTCAATGTTGGACCACCCGATGAGGCTTTGAAATCTAGATTCTGAGTCAGTGTTGTGACTTGAAGACCATAATTGAGTAAACTGAGTGCACCTAAAGCCATTTAGACCCCTACTTTGTTGTACGTAAAATCGGTTGCATTCGTTGATTGTTTCATAAGATCCATGAGTGTTCTTTGAGTCTGATCGGTGTTCAAATAATTTCCTGCAATATTCACATGCACTACGTTTTGAGGTGCTGTTTGCATGCTGTTCATGTCAGCGGGTCCTGGTACCCCACTGGGAGCATTCGACGTCGTTTGAGTCACTCCCTGATTAGTTGCACTTGTGAATGATCCACTCCCCGTTGAGACCGCTCCAGTTGAAGTAGTCGTTGCGCCCCCACCTGATTCAGCTTTCAAATATCCCCCTAGAGCAATGAGCGCTGCACCGGCTGCAAGTGCAGCGGGGTTAGGAGGAAAAATCCCTGACAACATGATTCGAGTTCCATCCTCAATGGCAATGTCTCCGATCATGCCTAAAAAGGCCTGTTTGATCGCACTCGCAGAGGCCTTCGCAATAGGCACCCCTTGTTGCATCGAAGCACCCATTTGCTCAAATGCGCTCACCGAATTCTGCTTGAAAGCGTTCATTACTTCTTGGCCTTGCTTTCCAAAGTCCACGAGCTCGGCTTTGGCTTGCATCGTCATTTGCTGTGCAGCTCGCCCAATCCCTTGAAAGGCATTTTCGGAGTTTGCAACATATTGATTAATCAATTGGGTTCTAAGTGAATTTAACCTTTGCTCATCAGCCGCTACTTCTGCGTGATATTTTTTCTCTTCCATCTCAACCATTTTGATCTTTTGAGAGTGACTTAAAGTTTCAGATCGATTGATTTGATCAAGAGCTAATTTGTGAGCCTGTTCTCTTTGGAGTCTTTGATTGTCTATAATCTTTTCAATATCATTTTCTGATTGGACATCTGACTGTTTTGCTTTCCAATAAGCAATATCCATGTCGGCCATTTGCTTGTCGAACTTTTGCTTGTTGGCAAGCCTAGCCTTTTGATCAATGATGTCATCAGCGGCGTCATCCTTTGATTTTGAAAAAGAAGCCGCTCTCGCCTTTTCACCTTCTGATTCAGTTTGGTTGAGTTCTTTGTTTTTTGTTTTTAATTCTTCTAGTTGAGATTGATATTGAGATAAAAGCTTAGGTAAGGATTGAAGCCTTGACATTGTGTCAGCAGGAACAAGATCTAAACTAGTTCCCTTTTTAGATTTCAAGTCTTCCAAAGTTTTTGTGATGCTTGATATTTTTCCTTCAAGAATGGTAATTTGAGCATTGTTTTTATCAAGCCCAATCCCAAGAGAAGCTGTGAGCTCTGTCTTCAAAGCAGTTGCAACATGGTTGACACTCGTTAAAAGACTTTTTAAAGAAGGACCGATCGTTCGATCAAAAACTAAAACAAAGATTTCTTTCATTTCAGTCAAAGTAGTTTTGAATTGATCAACGATATTGACTGTCTGAGTTAAATCAGATGAAACGTTTTTGAACTTCTCTTGCCCTTGAGCCAGAGCTTCATTCATGATTGCTTGGCGTTTACCCGTGGCTGAGAGTTCATTTGCGGCTATATGGTGAGCTTTTGCAAAATCATCAATTGCTTTTTTGTTATCAACGAGAATCCCATATTGCCTGAGCATTCTGACATTACCATTTGAGATCGCAGTAGTCAGACCTTCGAAATTGCTTTTGACGTCTCCACCGAAAACGGCAGTCGCTTTTCTAGCAAGCTCCATTATTTCAGGTAAATGAGAAGCTGAACTTCCCATCTTGATGATTGCCTGATTTGCAATGCCCAAAAGATCATTCGTGGAAACGAGTCCACCCGCAGCTTGTTCTAAACCTTCTTTCAAGGTTCTTGAACTAATCCCGGCACTCGCAGTGAGGGTATTGAACTCATCATTGACTCGATTGATTGTGTCGGCTTGTTCTGAAAGATCGATTGCTTCTTTGAAAGCAAAAGCCGCAATGGCAATAGGGGCTAGGATTGTAGCTACTTCTCCTAACGTTTTTAAAAGTCCTGAAAGGTTTTCAGGATTACCGATTTCTGTAATCATTCCTTTGGCAGTAATTGCACTTTCTGAAAACTGTTCTATGTCAAGATCAAGGAGGAATTTGACTGGATTATCTGCCATAACCTAATCCCCTTTTGATCCTTGAGGTCATATCAATGATTGCATTCTTTGCTTCAGGAGAAGCAAGGTCTAAGCCAGGCCGTGGAGGTTTTTCTGGAACCTTAAATTCGGTTTGATCCATTATTTTACTGTAAAAATCAGACATCAAATCAAAGTATTTGAGATCCATTTTTGGACTAAGTGCAATTCTCAATTGTTCACGGTATTCTTTGGCTTGAAGCTTATTGCCCTCTTTATAGAGAGCAAAAAACGTACGGATAGGAAGTGTCATTACTTCTTTGAAGCTGATCGAGTAGAACCTGCAAATAAACGAAATAATTGGGATGAGACGGAATTCGAACTGCTCTGGATCTTTTTTTTTTCGTCTTCAGGGATGATTGATTTAGTCATGTCCTCTTGGGTCTGACCTGTGACGTGCCTGATAATGAGATGCATGAGCGCATGAAGCTGAGCCACTGTCATTGATTTGATATGTTCAAATTTAATATTGTGGCATAAGGCTTTCGTCAATTCGTAATACTTTTCATAAACCTCATCGAGTTCATGCTTTTCATTTTCCCCTGATTTACTTTTTAGAAAAACATCCATTTCATTCAGTGCCACTGCAAGAGCAATGAAATTCTCAGTCGTCATCGGCTCAATGATGAATTGCTTCCCATTGAACTTAAAACCTACCCTTTGACTTGTGAGATCATCAAGATCCGCTATGATTTTGACCGGCTGGGATTGAGTCCGAGTCGGCATAATCTTTTCAAATAAACTCATCGATCACCCATAATTTGCCGATGTAGTTGTCATGGTGAAAGAGTCATTCACCGCAAAGGGTGTTCCCCCACCGTTAATATTGAAAGCAACTACATTGCTGTTGAAAGTAACTCCGACAGTCGCAAGTCCTAACGCTCCGCTTTGAGACCCAGACACGAAAAACGTCGTCGCCGCAGTGACGCATTTAGCAGTAATCACTTCTGTTTTCGTGGACGAAAATGCAGTTTGTCCCGTAATAGTTCCATTTCCGATATTTCCGGTTCCTGCAGTAGCCGCTGAAACAGTTGCAGGAATGAGTCCGATCGATGGATCACCAAAGAAGAAAAACCGAGGAGGATTCGATGTAAAATCGGGGTACATGTCCATTACGAGTTTCATTTTCACCTGTTCAGTAGGTGAAAATGTGAAATCAGAACTCACTTCTCCAGCTGCAAGATAGATTGTAAAATCCTCAGAAAGGTCTGTGTTTGGCTTAGAAAGCGGATGAAAATTTAGAACTCCAGCTTGACTGATCATCGAGTAACCGATTTCAGAATCGAAATACATTCCCTTCTGGCCACTTTGACTCACAAGCTTATGAGGTGGGAACAGAATCTTCCAATTGTCTTTATTTTGGACTTCTGCAATAGAAAATTCAGTTGTAAATTTATGAGCCGATACTCTTTTATCAATCACTGTTTTGCCCATCTGATCCGCATAAATATCAGACAAGGTATCAGTGATCTTTACGACCACGTTTCCAAGGGTCCCTCCCAAATCAACTCCTTTGTAAGTCACTCGGCAAGGACTGAGTTCGAAATAGGTTGGGGTAATATTTGATGTACTTTGAGTCATGAAACTCTCCTCATGGGATAACTTGTAAGGCCTCTACGTGTTCGACCTGTAATCTTAAACTCACTTCTTTTCTAAAAACTGAATCCGCGGTTTTCTCATTTTTCAAATTGATCAGACCACTGAACTGACAATTTTGAACTCTGGAGAAAATCTTTACCGACCCATCCAAATTTGTCAAAGAGACTTGGTGGACTAGGCTCATAAGAGCTGCTTGATACCGCCACGCTTTAATCGTGACGAGGCGCTCAATCCGGTCCTCGACCACGATTGCCACAATCACGTCGCACATCGAATTGACATGATTGGGTTGCATTTGACTGTCCCTGATGTTTTGATCCTTCATGATCGTAAAAACCGCTGGAGCTCGATAGACATGCGCTGTTTCGTAAATAAAGTACTCATGAGGAGGCTCAGTAGTCACGATGGGGTCATTGGCTTGCGTTCTCACTGCGGCTAGGCTTGCTGCAATGTTTGCCTGAATATTGCTTTGAATCAAATTAACAATTGTCTCGGCAAGATGATAAGCGCTCATTCACCACCTGGGAGTAAGAATTTTGCCAAAGTGTCTTTCATTTCCTGAATGTGAACGTCACTGAATTGCATAATTGGACGCTTCTCGTTGACGATAGAAGGATAAACGAAGGGTTCCCCCTCGGCATTGGTTCCGGTCTGATTGATTGTGATTTGCATGCCTGTATTCGTGAAAGTAGCTTGATGAGCACCTATCCCTGATTGATCAAAGGGATTGTTCGAATTAGGACCAATGACTGCACCTGCTAAAGTACTAGTGCCGATGAGCATCTTAGTTCCACTCCCAGGCCAGGACTTCCATTGCTCAGCTGGGTTCTTTTTCGAGGGGCGCTTCTTACCTCCCCCGTATCTCTTGAGCTTGTACTTTTTATATTCCTCACTCAAAGAGATCCACGTGGAACCTTCTGATGCATTCTCGGTCTGAAACCGCTCTGTTTGAAATTTCTGGTAAAGAGGATAAATTCTTGCTGCTAGACCTTTCTGACTTGTTTCAGGATCCAAAACTTTCTTAACCCATTTGTCAAAATCGTTTTGAACGATTGCAATTCCCATCAGGGCATACTCCTGATGTTTCCTCGAACTACTCCGAAAAGAGGTTGTAGGTTTTGTCTTTGACGGGTGTAAAACATCTTAATGAGCTCATCGGCTTGCTTATAAGCAGCATTCGCAAGATCAGAAAAGTTCTTGGTCGGATTGTCAGGGTTGTCTTTCGGAGAATCCTCGACCTTAAAAGTGGAAGAGGTAGACATCCTCCACCTTTCTGCCATTTTGCTGTAGGCTCGCCCTGCAGCGAACTCAAGCGTTGCAGGGGTCAGGCCTAAAGGAATGTTAATGTACTGGTCTGATGACAATAACCAGCGTGAACCTTGAACTAAGAAATCCTCAAGCTCCGCATCCAAAAACCACTGAATGTAATAGTTTGCCTCAACAATGCTCCCATCTTGAGGAGTGATCGAAGGATCCACTACAAATTCACCCGTAAGAACATTGTCCGAGAGAATCAAATTTGGAGCAAGAACAGACCCATCAATATACACTCCAGAAATCAAAGTGAAATTCGTGATTCTCCTGTAATCAAAAGTTTTGAAAGTCCGATTCGATCCATTGATTTCACCGAAACAACGTTTTCTGTAATTGTATTTATCGGTAGGTCCATCACTGAGTCTAATGATCAAGTCTTGCTTGGCTGTGGTCCAGGACATTTGAATCCCTCAAGTTGTTTCGCTAAATCGAAAACATCCATTTTTTCTTCAAAAACAACGTGTCTAACGCCTGCTTCCCAAAGCTTCTTTTGTTTAATGTATGCCTTTTCTTTTTGCTTTTCATTCTTTGGCTCATCCATGAGAAGCATTCCCCCTTTTGCATAAGGATAGCATCGGGTCACAATTCTTTCATCAAAATCAAGTTCCCCTGGATACATCTTATCGGCGTTTCGATATTTGTAATTCCTTTGATACAAATTACTTTCGGCAAATTGATCTTGAATGGATGTAAATTGCTTTCTTAACTCGCAGCGTCTTAATGCTGCTTTGTGCTCAGGAGTCATGACATCTTTTGACTCTTCTGGATCATCAAAATCAATCGTTACAGACTTCTGAGTACTTTCAGGCGCAATAATAACCTTTCGTGACATTTTTTTATCTCCTTGGATTGTTCAGTTGTCATTCCATACTAAAGGGGTCTTGGGAAAATGTAAACCCAAGACCCCTCAACTGAATGTAACTACCTGTCTATGAACTAAACGCTTCCATCACTGCCTTGATAGCAGTAACGTGGATCAATGAAATCAGCGTTTCCTCGCATACTACACTTAAACCGTATAACATCTCTGTTAAAAGATTCACCCGAAGTAGGTGCCTCTTGTTCAACGGTTGCAGCTTCTCTCATCTGAGAAACAAAGAATGGCTTCTTTGAATCCAAAATGTACCATGCTGCGGAGTTTGCATTGACCACCCCGTTTTGGTTGAAAATGAAACGGCTGATCACTGCCTTGGCAATGGATTCGATTGGGTTGATTGCGAAAGACTGCCCAGTTGTACCAGAGGTACTAGAGACCTGACTTGGATAAAATGAGCTGTTAAGCAACACCGCAAGGTCGAACCGATACTTTGGAGAGACTATAATGGTATCAGGATCGACTGACATTTTCAAACCAAGTAGATTCAACTGATTCATTAGAGCAATGAATCCAGTCTGGATATTTGGTTGAGTCAATACTCCAAATGAAGCGGGACGGTTAGAACCTCCTCCCACAAAACTTTGTGAGTAAGGATAACCATTCACTTCGTTTGAAGGTTTTGTTTCAGTATTTGGGACCGTCATTTGCGCATAAGAAGCAGACACTCCACCATTGAAAGTCCCTGCTAATTTTGCATAAACAATAACTTCCATGGCTTCACGGCAATATTCTCCTAGTAATGAAGCCTGTTTTGCAAACTGTCCCGTCGTATCATCCTCTAGTAATTCCTTTTCAACCCCAAAGATCGTTCCATATTTACGATTTACAAGCTTGATGTCTAACCCTGCAGCAAAGCTTTCACCATACTGTTCTTTCTTTCCAACTTCTCTTAAGAAAGACACCCCATGAAGTGGAGCGTACAGTTCCGTATCCTTATCGGAGTTTACCGTAGTGGTCCACGCCTCATAGGTTGTTGGAACAGTGAGGTACATGCTATTGACGATAGCCTGAACACCCGCACGAAGGACTTGAGGAAATACTGAACCTGAATCAGCTTCTTTCAAAGCAAATGTCGGATTTGGATATCCCATTTTGTTTGCCATTTTTTTCCAGCTAAATCCACGTTCCATAACTGGAAATTTTTTGGAGTCCGCAAAATCGAATTTCATCTTCCTTTGGAAGCTTTCTCTCATCCAACGAATTTCTGGATTATTCCAAATATTATCTTTGAGTTGCTTCGTGTTAATTTCTTCAGCTTCATTTATTCTCAATCTAGTACCGTTTGGTTTGGTAACAGACCTACTTTCTAAAAAGCTTTTCTCAATTTCTTGTACTGTTAATAATGACATATTTTTATCCTCTTAGAAATGAATACCAGTCATGTTGTAACGAGCTCCAATGAGCACATCGCCAAACGTTCCGGTAACTGAAGGAGTGACTGCTGGACCTTGAAAAATCCCAACGTTGTTTCCACTTCCTGGATTTGTAACCGTAACTGTCTGTGGATCGGTCGTTGCATAAACTGGAATACCCGGTGTGAAAGAATCCCCTGATTTTAAAACCATGGAGAATATGTCACCATAAGCAGGACCTTCCATATCGGAAAACCCAACAGACGCATCCACTGCGGTTCCCTGGTAAGGAGATGGTACAATCCCGTTTTTAACACTCTGTTGAGCAACCCCAACAAGATTAGCTATGCATCCGTCGCCAGTGATCGCATTGATGATTTTATTTGTCGCATCGAAAAATAAAATATCCCCGTCGTTCCAAGTACTGAGAGTACTTAAGACAGGTAGCGCACTCTCAAAGAGAGATCTGTGCGATAGCTGTCTAACTAAGTTATTTCTTGCATTAGACATACAATTCCTTTCTTTAAATTATTTTAAACAGTTTCCGAAGCCTTCGCTGAAATCGCCTACCGCTTTTTCAGAAGAGAACTCTCTAAAACTATTTTTTTCGGTGAATAAGCAATCAGAAAAATCATCGGCTTCTTCCGATATTCCTTCGAGTGCTTTATTAAAAATATTCCAAGCCTGATCAATTTGATCTTTAGAACGAATAGGTCCTAAGGCTTCTCTAAATTTCTTGGTGATCGCTACTGATTTTTTAGACTCAGACATTTTCTTGTCTAAATAACCCACAAGTGCGAATCGATTGTTGGCTTCCCTTAGTTTTGCATTCTCAGCATTGAGTCTTAAAATATCACGACGCATGGACTCATAATATTTTTCAATCTGCTTCTTAGGTAACGACTCAGAATGCGGAGGAGGAACAGGCGCGTGAGCTGCAGGCGCGGCCGCGGGTGCATGTGCACCGTGCCCTGGAGGTGCAGCGTGAGGAGGAGGATTGTGAATAGCTCCTGGCGTATGTTGAGGAGGTGCGGGTTGAGTCTGGTCTGAACCGTCCTCATCTTCATGGTGAGATTCTTTATGAGACTGATGCATTCTCTTACCGATCTCATGAGCCATTTTCATGTGCTTGCCTGCAGCTTCCATCGCCTCTTCATGGCTCATCCCTGCTTCCATTGCAGCCTGATGGGCATGTTTTGCCATATGAATGGCCTCCTCTTCATTGACTCCGTCAGCGTCATCCCCTAAATATTGGCTAATCAATTGAGCAAATAATGCTTTGTCTTGGTCTGCATCTGCATGGTTTGGTTGTCCCATTCCACTGTCACCACTCCCCATTGCACCGGGACCTCCAGAAGGATGAACGCCTTGTCCATCCTCACCAGCTTCTGACAAATTATCTTTGGGATTAGTACCTGCTTCTTTCTTTGAAGATTCATCAGCTTCCTTTTTATGAGCTTCTTTTTTTTCATGTGATTTTTTTTCTGCCATTTTGATTTTCTCCCGTTTTGAACTTTCGATCATTTTTAGAATTTTTCCACCCGCTCCGGCATCAGTGACCATGTCGCAAGAGGTAGCGTCTTTTAATGCCGATACTACCCTAATTGTGTCTATTCCCTGTGTCTGAGCCTCTTGAAGCTTAGATAAAACAGACTGAGGGATATCATTTCCAGACATGAAATCAGAAAGCCTCATATCGTTTGCTTCACCACTTGCATTGATTGAAAGACCTACGAAGTCTGAGTTTGGAAAAGCTTGTGCGTATTGAATTGAATTCTGCAAAAGAGAATTCGCCCATGACAAATTTGGATCCGCCACGGTGATAAGATCCGCAAGAAGTTGCCCACGCCCATCTCCTGTTTCACTGTATTGAACGTTTTTGTAATATCCGATGATGTCTCGAGTGGACCGTTCGGGCCTGATATTTTCCTCAAGTGAGCTCGGATGATCGGCATAGCACTTTTTACCCTCAAAAAGTCCGAGTGAATTCTGTAAAGATTCTTTCGTGTAGTAGAAACAATCTTTCAAATTCCCTAAGCCCTCTTGAATGAGGACCACCTGAAATTGTGATCCATTTTTAGAAGGAGTGGAAGCTTCTTTGAAGTGAGTTTGTGCTTTAATACGACTCTGCATCTTTTTTCTTTTGTCCTCTTAAAACTTGTGGAAATGCGGAGCCTGAATCAGCTTCGTGAACTCCGCTTGGAAGTTTTGGTGTCAACTTTGCGCCGATAGAAAGTGGGGAACCCATGGCTTCTTTTTTACCCCTCCAGCCAGTTGTTCCCGTCACTTGATCATGAAGAGACGCACAAAAAGCACCTGGATCATCTACGTGGCCATCAATTTTAGTCATGCAAGTGTCCACGGGACCTTCACGATGATCCGCTTCCCCACCGATGCTTTTGGAAAACTTAGACCTAGAATCTGCAGTCCACCCTTTTGGCATTTCTTCCCATTTCGCTTCCTTGGGCAAAAGCATTCCACCTTTGGGAAGTGGATAGGTTGAAATGTGTGCAGGTCCGATTGCAACGGAGTGTTCTTTAGGATTCATTTTTTATCCAGTTGAGTTTGTTGGAACTCTTCCCTTCTTTACGTATTCATCTCGTGGCCAGAATTGAACTACAATTTCCACTCGCCCATATTGACTGGATCCATCTATTGTTTTGACAATAGGGATCATTTCCAAATCTTCTGCCGAGTAGCCCTCTTCTTTTGCAATTCGCTCGAGTTGTTCAAGAGACTCGCAAAAGTATTTATCTCTCCAGCTATACTTCTGAGTTTTCATTCGACCCCTGATTTGAGCTAGCTGCATCGAAGCATCGCAGCTTTTAAAAAGCTCATCAGTGGCCTTTCTCCATTTGTCTGGGTTTTTTTTAAATTCGTCAAATGTCGGAAAACCTAATTTATTCAAAGCTGCAAAATCAATGATTTCTTCAGAGTTGGGTGCCATGAAGTTTGATGTCCTTTCTTTCGTTTCCAGTCAGTGCACTTTCAGAATCCGTTGCGATTGCTGCAGGAGATGGGGGAAGAGAACTTCCCCCGGCTCCAAAGCCTCCAGAAGATCCAGACTGGCCCGGTGCCTTACCCTGGCCAGTAAGAATGGGGGGAATTTCTGGAAGCTGTTTTTTATATTGCTGCATCTCAGCATTGTAATCGTAATCGTCAATTCCAATTTCTTTAGCAGCAAGCGTTGCAGCCCTTTCAGGACTGATCCATTCATTCGTTTCACAAAGCTGAAGGTCCTTGAGTTTCTGCGATCGATCTTGGGTAATGATTTCTGGGAAAATGACATTGCATGGAATGATTCCAAGACCCGCTGATTTCATCACGCGGTCCCAACAATCCTTGATGATTCGAGTGATGATCTTTCGCCTGTTTTCCATTTTCTTGGCCACAGGTTCAGTCGCAACAATGGCAGATGCCCTTGTCGATCCACCGGCCATATGTGTGATCAAATAATTGGCAGGAATCTGAACGCCAGCGCAAATCATTGATATGCACCATTCAAAAGCGTTTGACATGTTCCCACTTGAGTTCGAATTGCCCTCGTATTTTCTTTCAATGGCTTTACTGTGTACGAAGTCTGAACCAGCTGGAGGGATTGTACCCAGAGCTTTCATTGCAGCAATGTAGGCATCGATATCATCTTTACTCCCATCGATTGTAGTATCGACAGACCATGCCGAGACTTTTTGAAGGGCAATCAAAGAGTAATCGACAGAATCCCTGAGACGCTTCAAATAACTCAAGATTGGAAAGAAATCAGACCTTCCCCGCTTCTCATTGGAGACTGAGTTCACTTTGTAATGCATCATTTGAAAGGCTGGGATTTGCTGATAAATGAATTTCAAAGTGGGTTGCACTTCAGTACTCATGTTTTGCTTAGAGCCCAAACTATTCGTGTAAATTTGATATTGAGTCGGAGTCAACCATACGTAGTAAAGCACTCGAGTGATGTCTTCTGGATACGTCACAATTTCAATGATGTTTGAAGGATCAATCAATCGCACTCGAGGGATGATACCCATTGGCAACGTATCGGTTGCACCCAGCTGATATACAATCTTGCTTTGATTGTTTGGAAGCCACCACAGCATTACTTCACCGTAAATTCCGATCTCACTCGTCACATCGTCAATTTGTTGTTCAAAATTGTTGGCTTCAGAAAAGGCTTGCCACGCAAGCATTGCAGCTTTTCCTTTTGAATTAGACGTATCGCATTGAACTTCAAAACCCTTACCCACGACAAAGTCTCTTGTGATGTTGCTGATGGCTCGCGCTACCGGATCGTGGTGGAATGCGAAAAAAGATTCGGCGTGCATCCGAATGTAATCAGTATAGTAGTAAAGATTTTTGAAAAAAGGTCCCCCTAAAAGAGGGGTGAAGTCTCGACCTACGGGACCCGCTCCGAATCCTCCAAAATCAGTACTCCCAAATCCGTCTTCCCTCATTTGAAGCTCATCTCCTTTAACGAAGGCTTCTCGGAATTGATTCGTGTCTACTCTTTTTTGATGAAGTCCACCTCGAGACAGACCCAAAACTCTGGCATCAAGTTCCACTTGAGAATTTTTATCCAAACACTCGAGCATCTCAACTGTGGTATGAGTTTCCCAAAAGTTTTCAGGATTTGCTTTCTTAAAAGTAAAATCATACTCATACTTGTCAGGGTTAAAACATTGATTCGTCAATAGATGAATTCTAGTATCTTTTTCTTTAGTCCATTCTGTAATCATGTATTCAACCAATCGTTAAAAGATTTCCAATCAGGTCCTTCGACCTCGTCGGTAGAGGCTGAAGGATCAAGCTGACAACGACAGTTAGGATGCGCAGGAGGTGACGTAGCATCACATTCATCTGCATCCAGTTCCCCACTTTCGAGCATCTGTTCAATTTCACTTGTGAGCTTTCCATTCCTATTCTCGCAACAATCATCTGTTCTTTTATCGAGTATGGCTACCCAGACGAAATCTTGAATGCCTAGGTCATTTGCGGCATCGATTTGACCGGACCTCACTTGATTCACAAAATCATCTGTGAGGCCCTGTTCCATCTCCCAATTGTATTTGAAATACCCAGCTTCTGGATCAAAACCAGATGCATTGTCAAATCGACTGGGTGGAAGCTCAGTATTGATGTACGCATCCACTGTAGTGTTCCACGTATCATCATCGGCAAAATCGTAGCTGTACTCAAACTTGTCTTTGGGCTCAAGCCCTGCTTCTTTGAATTCTTTAAGTTCTCGAGGAGGCCTTCTATAGGCCTGAATATCTGGAAACTGTTTTTTGACACTTGCGATGATTTCTTTTGGAGAGAGTTCTTGAACGAGGCCCAGTCTTAATCGATCAAGGATTCTGCCTCGAAGTATCATGAGGTTGACCCAAACTCTTTTTGTTAGGTCCTCATCCAGAAGAGTCTTCGCTTTTACGGACTTTTGAACTTTGGATTTAAACTCAGCCGGGGTCTGTTCTTTTTTCCTCTTCGTGGCTTGCCCAATCGCCTCCTGTTCACCCAAATAAGTCAGGGTGTAAACTGATTTACGCATGCTTTCGATTCGATCTACAAACCTATGAATGTAGATTGAAAATAAATGGATGGATTCTTTCTCGAACTTATTTCCAAGTTCAATTGCATTGTCTTCATTTCGAAATAAAAGCAAATGGGAAATTTCTTTTTCGACTTGATCCAAAAGATCAAAGGTAATGCGACTGATATCAGTCTGAGCATTCTGATGAATCTTCTCAAGGACCTTGTCACGGTCTGTTATGAAATTCTTGTATTTTGACGATTGAAATAAAGTCTGATGCCCCATTCATTCTAAGCCGTAGTGCGTTTCTCTAAATTCGTCAAATGAGAGAGGTTGCCAATAGAACAGAGGAGACAAAACCTACTGGCAACCTGAGCAAACACTAGCCATACTCCCCTAAAAGTATGGGCATACGTGATAAGAACAGTGTTAAAAAGTTTCGAAATGAACGCAAGACCTTTTTTAAAAAGTCTCCTGCAATTTTTGATCAGAATTTTGCAGGATGATTTCGGACTACAAAGGCCTTTATGGTCGGAAATCTTTCAGCCTCACAAAAAATCCCTGGCATTTTCCAAATTCTTGAATCACGATTTCAACCTACATGAAAACTTGGGTTATAACGTTAACGCACTTGGACCTTCCAATTCTTGAAAAATCCCTGGAAGCCTTTAAACAAACAGCTTCGATGCAGCGCACTACGCATATCCTTTGCGATCATCACTGGCCTATCGACTATTGGAATCACCGTAGATCCATTCTGACGCTCGCCGAAAAACACGGCTGTAAAGTAATGGCTCCATTTCAAAATCGTGGCGCTCACGGGGGCTATAACTGGGTACTCAACAACATTCCCATCGAAGACGACGATATGGTCATTTGCTTTGACGGTGACTCAATGCCTTTAAATCCAGGCTGGGATGAGGCCATGAGAAAAGTGATGGAGCAAGATCCAGAATATGGAGCCCTCTTTCTTTCTTTCAACTTCGAAGTGAATTGCAAGAACTGGGTGCTTCACACTACACGAGCTGGGATCAATATCGTAAAGCCTCAAAGCGGCATTGAGATGATAAACGTCTCAGCATGGCGATATTCTTTTCTAAAGAGAGTAGGACTCTTCCAGGCTAACTATAAATATTATGGTCAAGTCGAAGGACCTATGTTTGAGCATCTGATACTCCAAGGTCTTAAATGGGGATATTTAGATGATTACAAGGAAGGTCACAGACCTGGAGAAACGGATCCTAGGTACAGACAATGGAAAGCGGATCATCTCACACATAAATTCAGTGGGAATTTTGAGGAATGGTTGTGTCAACATCAGTCTTGATTTTCTTTTTTTCTATTCTTGCTTTAGCACCCTTCTTACCTATCTCAGACATATGCTTTTTATCTTGAGAAATTGACGTCCCACCCTTACGACCTATCTCAGACATGTGAGATTTGTCCTCTGAAACTTTCAATCCACCTAGACGAGCAATGCGTTTAACTGTTTCAGGGTTTCTCATTTCTTCCCCTTTCCTCCAGTTCCACTAACCTCAATAGGATCATCACAAGAGAATACTATATCCACCTTGTGATTAGGCAATTCCTTTACCACTGGCTCATTCTTTATTTCCTTTTCCTTATCTAACTCAGCCACAAGGCTCGTGGCGTACTTCACAGCGTGCCTTGCCATGGTCTTATCGTCCATACTCACACTGTGCTTGGCAAGCAAGCCCTGCATGGCTTGGCCGGAAAAGAGTTCTACTCTAGTGATGATTCGTGTTTTGGTTTCCATTTTCAAGAATCCAGTTTCGATCGAATAAATTGTTTTAACTCTTCTCCAGTTACGTTTTTTTTCATTTTAGGAATGTGCTTTTTAAGTTTTTCTAATTCACTTTCTGACATTAAAAAATCTCCCATATTAGCTTTTACAATCCTTCCATCTTCAAGTTCAATTATACTGACCTCTGTTTCTACATCAAAATCTATAAATCTTTTAACTGCCACTGTTTTTCTTTGTTCCATTCAACACCTCAAAATCTATTCTCGATAAACACACTTATCGCGTATTAACAATTTTAATCTCATTTATCTCTCCTTAGTTCCATAAGTATCTTTCTAGCTAGTTTTCCCCCAGCCCAAGGAAATTCCTGAGACCCAGATTCTCGATCCTCAATATCTATAAGCGAAGTGCCAATCCTTCCACTACGAGTCACCCAATTGCTTCTGTCGGCATAGAACTCTAAAGCCTCTTTATATTTCTCTAGTTCTTTTTCTGTTTCCTTAGAAATAAGATCTACAAGTGAATTCAACTCCTTCTTAGTGAGATAATGGTAAACTTTATTCCAATTATAAATGATTTCATCGACGCGCTTAATTTTCATTACATCCCAACCTATTACATCTTTTTGCAGCCTCATTCCACGCGCCTTTAAATTTTTCCTCTATAGGCAATTGCGGAATTCTACCGTCTTTCTGCTTCTCCAATTCCTCGATAAGAGCATCTGCCAACTGAACTGCAGCAAATGATATCAATTCATTTTGATCTTTCATCACTGATTTATCCATTGAAATGATGTTCTTTAGAAAACACCCTATCATTCCCTGCATCGCCATGGCCGCGAACATTTCTCTTTTACTCATGATATCATTTTCTGCAATTTTATGACTCCTAGCCCTATATTCTTTTATTACTCTATAAGGATCATAACATGACGTACAAACATATGAGCCATCTCTAATTAAAATTAACTTCATTTTTAACGCCGCCTCGGTTAAATATTTTATTCTCTTTTTACAACATCCTGTGCTTGATGATAAATTCTAACAAAAGTACAACGTATCAATTCTACTAGTGCTAAATATTGTTCTTCCCCAGATAAGGATTCGTCACGTGAAATTTTTCTCATACCATTAAGAAAATCATATACATTTGCAGATGTTATAAGTCTTAAAATGATATCTTCATCATCCATTAAATACATTTTACCGTAATCCATTTTTTCTCCCTTTAAAAGGCAAGCCAGACAAGAGCTCTCCTAAGAAAGCGGAGGGTCGGTTGTCAGTTGCCGTACGCCTGACATTGCCTATACGTGCCGGGATACTCTCGTTCCCCGTCTAACTCCGCTTTCTCTTTTTTTGTACTATAAGCAATCAGCGAAATCAAATAAAAATTCATTTTAATTTTAAATATTCTATATTTACTGCAAGTTTTATTCACTTAAAAACACTCCATCCAGCGTGAAAAAACAACCCATCCAAGTATTTACCTATTCCATTCAAAAAAATCATAAAAATAATAGTTATGACAACAATGAGTGCAATTACAAGCCATGCTAAAAAATTATATAAAAATGATTTCACGATAAAAACCTTTATAAATAAAAAGCCGCCATTGGGTGGAACTGGTAGTATTCCCAATGGCGGCTTAATTAGCGCGCTACTTTTGTATTCATTTAAACGCAGATGTCTTATTGCCAGTTCCAAGCCGGTTGTACACTATCTGGGTATCACTTGCAACGTTCCAACAAAGTTTTTCATAAGCGCTGAATAGTGGGCAACGGGGTAACCTGCAGCATCTGAAGCATGGCTTCTCTCAAAATCGGATGTTTTGTCGATAATCGCGCCGGTTGCCCCGTCCTTCCACTTGACCTTTTCAAAGTCCTTTTTCAATTCCTTACATCTGACTGGATGATACCAGAGGTGAATAGACCCATCAGCTGCTTTAAGCCTACCATTCATGCAATTAATGCGGTCTTTCACCGCTGGGTTATCTGAAGGAGTTTTATCTTCAAACTTAATGCCACGATCCTTGAGAACCTGTTTGATAATGGTATAGTCAGTCTTCCCTACAGCCGAGGTTTTCCTTGCGTTCCCACTAGAGTCTCCGATAAGTATAACCCCCGGCTTGTGGCCCTGGACTCGGTCGGCAAGGACAATTGCATTTTGCTCGGTATCGGTATTGCGAACTGAAACTTCGTCGCCGATATAGAAATCGGCAGCCCTTACTTGCATGAGCTCCCAGGGCATGAGTCCGACGTTGAAATCTAACCCAACCACAATAGGAAGGTAAGGCGACCATGTTTCACCCATTGACGCAAAAGGATTTTCAAACGCCTGGTTATAAACACCGTGGTTTTTGTATACCTTGCCTGATCCAAACTCTCGAAATTCAGCTAAAATCTCTTGAGCAAACTCATCTTCAGACATTAGAGACCGAGCACTTTGTATCTCTTCAGAGGACCACCAATAGGCTTCTGTGGATGGCGCATGAAATGTTGTCCACTCCTCAGGATGATCTTTGGCAAAATTGTATAGATCATAGCCGTGATCAAAACCGTTTGGCGTCGTGAGTATGTCTGCCCAGCCTTTACGGCGTGCAAGCATGGGTCTTATGATCTCAGGCCAAAGACTTGGGTCTTGTTGTCTAAACTCATCAATGACCACGCCGTCTAGAGTCTCAGCTCGAAGATCCTCAAAGTTCTTACCAGACTTAAAAAAGAGGCTAGCTCCGTTAGAAAGCATGATGAAACGTTCAGTTTCGCTTTTATCTTTGAGAAGTGGGGTATTCTTTAAAGGCTTCCAATATCGGTTGAATGCAATTTTGGCAGCGGCGTAAGTTTGAAGGATATACCAGTAGACACCATCATCTCTACCTTGCAATGGTGAAACAAGGCATTTATCTAAACCATGTGTAGTTTTTCCACTTTGTCTACCCCATACTCCAATATTAAATCTACTTTTTGATTGTCCGATTCTTTTTTGAGGGGGAGTTCTTTTCCTCATCTTTAGAATCACTTCCATCTTCATCTCCCCATTTTATAGTACAAGTAATACTTTCTTTATTATTTGAGTAATTTTTCTGCTCTACTTTATCAGTCCATCTGCATATATTTTTTGTCATCCAAACATACCATCCAAGATCAACTTTGATTGGATTACCATTTTTTTCTCTTGCTTTTCCAACCATCGCAGCCTTACCTAAGTCGATGTACCAAGCCTCACAAAGCTCTTGACCCTTTTTTATGGTGTGGGAAAACTCTTTGTGTTTTTTAGCCCATTCATAAATACTTGACCTATCAATACCCCAAGCTCTTGCAATTTGTCGAATATCATTCCCCATATTTGATTGTTCCAAAAAATCCTGATTGTGGAATTCTTTCCTATAAAGAGAAGGGCGTCCAGTCTTAGCCATTTAACACCGCGCTTTTCTCTGTGATATGCTCAGCTCTTGCCAAAATGATATCACAATACTCAGTACTCTGTTCAATGAGTACAGATTTGAATTGATTCATATGAGCTGCAATCATCGTGGTTCCACTTCCACCGAAGCAATCCAAGAGTGTACCATCTGTAGGTGTGATCATTTTGATGAGGTAGGACATGAGTTTGGTAGACTTCACAGTTGGGTGTAGATTATTTCCTTTATCAATGCCCTCATTTTTCTCACTTGATGAAGATTTAGCACAGTAGAAGAAGCGGGATGCGCCGCCAATATCACCGAAACCACACTCTTTTTTACCAGTCATATTTAGTCTTACTGACATAGAAGCAGTTTCATGTTGTTTTCGTCTAATTCCAGGATCACCACTTTTTAGAGAACCACTCTGCTCATCCAGCATTTTAACAGCACATCCCTCAGAGCATTCCCAGGCTGCGACTGTTTCGGTGCCGTCTTCGTTCGTGTAGTCAAACACTTGTTTATTATCTAGAGGAGAATAAACGCTGTTTGAAACTCCATATGTTTTATCCGCAATTCCACCACCTGGTTTAACTGGGTTACTTCCCTTCGCCTTCTTCGTCCCCACATCCACGCAGTCGGGGTTGTGAGAGAGGACCAAGTTTGCTGGGAAGCGGCCGATGGATTCACCTGGGTGAGGCTCATTAAAAGCTTTCCCGTCTCCACCTATTTTCCATCCACTTGGCATTTCTTTTAATCTGGTAGGACCTTCTCGTCTAGCTATTGAAGGATTCTTTGCACCATTTAAAGAGATGCGTGAAGCGTCTATATTTATTCCACCAGTTCCGTACTTCAAAACATTTTCAGCGACTGTATCTTCACTACAGGGCTTTCTAATTAAAATCCAATGCTCACTTGCGGGTTTTAAGGCAGTTCCCCATCCTTTAAATCTTGAATCTCCTGTTGCTTTTTCAATATTATGACTTTTTGGAAACCCGCTCCCAAAAATATGTGTGATCACATCTCTAATTTCAAAACCAGCATCCTCAAGCGCAACTGCTGTCCAGTGACTGGTTCGAGGTATGGCCCAAACTAAACCGTGCGCTCCAGGTTTAAGAACTCTCAATGCTTCTTTCATTACCTCTCTCATCCATTTGATCCATTCTTTCGACCCTCCTTTATCATCATCCCATTCCTTACCCATGAATGAAATTCCAGCAGGTGGATCTGTAACCAATGCATCCAGTGAATCACTTTGAAGTGACTCCAATATTTTCAAACAGTCCCCATTGTAGAGAGTGTGACCTTCAATGGTATATACTTCCCCTGGCTTAACTCTGGGTTCAATTTTGTCTGGGATTTTGTCTTCCGGTAAATCCTGAGAATTTCCATCATTTGCTTGAGATTCGGAATCGACTTTTTCAGAAACATCAATTTTGAAATCTCTAATCCCCAAAAGATCTATGTCAAAGTTAGGACCTAAATCACCTACGTCCAGATTGATACCGGCCAGATCAAGTTCACTCCATGAGGCAATCGCATTGTCAGCTGTTAGATCGGCGATCTCCATGTCTTCATTTTCGTACTCTTGAAAATTTACTGGATAGGAAGTCCATCCTGCTTTCTCGGCCGCCAGCACTCTTCCATGACCTGCAGTCATCAGTCCTGAACGTTTTGATATTCGTGCTGGAGATCTTGTGCCCTGATATTTCAAAATCTTGATCAAACGATTAATCTGTTCTTGAGGATGTTTATTTCTGTTCTTAGGATGAAACTTGGCTTTAAGTTCTTTTATAGGGACGAGCTTATCGTATTGACAACGTATAATCATAAATCTTCCCGAATGCTTTTTAAAAACCAAAAATCAGCATCTTCAACATCATACGATCTATGAATAACTATTTCATATTTATTACATCTTTTGCAATATACCTTAAAATCAGTGACTCCATATATCATTTGATCATATGGATATTTTATAACTTTATTTAAAAGTTTATGTCCTAAAATTTTACAACACAATGAATTAATGTTCATGACTCATCTATACCTTTTCTTTTTGACAAGCTTACATTGAGCACAGATTGGATCATTGCAAATGAGACTAAAAGAAACAAAACCACAACCGCACACAACACACTGATGAGTCCTACACTTTCCACATATCCCTGTTTTATGCTGCGTAATTTCATCACATCCTTTTGTGATGCACATTTCGTGCGAGCCACTATCAACTAGTCGTTTTTGTTCCGGCCTCATTATACTTTTTAAAATTCTCCTTTAGTACAGATAATGCCATTAGTCCTATCGCTTGGTCTCTTGGATTCTTTTTCACGAGTGTTCTATTTAAAAGGTCATAAACACATTCCATCCGATGTTTATTAATCACCTCAATGTCGTAACTTTGTTTCATGTTATTGAACGCGAGAGTTACTTGTTGTTTATGATCGTCTGGATGAGAATTCATGAGTTTATCTAAAGACTCGGTAAAAGAATTTGAATCATGAGGCTTGTAATTTATGTTACCAGGATAGTTCCACTCAGGCATGTCAGGCGAAAGACACAGAGCTCCAGAATGGAGTGCTTCCATCCAAGCAATGTTGGACTTACATCGGTTGAAAAGACAATCCACAAGTGGAAAGATCATGACCTTGGGTTTATGATCATAGATTCCTTTGAAGTACTCAATTGCATCAAATGATCCTAGCATCTCGTAGTTGTCTTTATTCATTTGACTAAGAAGTAACCAGGATGCAGATCCAATGAATTTGACCTTGTGTTTTATATTTCTAAACGCTTCGTTGATTGAAAGAAGATCTCCGTCATGAGTGTTTGATCCACGCCAGAGTGCAAAATCATTTCTTTCTTCAAGATTTTCTTTTCTAAATTTGAAAAGATCACTTCGATAAGCATTCGGGATGATTACTGTGTTTGGATTAACAGCTCTGTACTGATTATAGAGCTCAGTCGTACTCACACTCACTATGTCAGCACAAGCGAGAGCTTGAGCCATATTGGATTGCATAGCCATGTTGTTGTAGAGCTGAGCGTTTGGGTTCCAAGATGGAATTTCAAAAAGCCAATCATCGTAATCTACCCACACTGGGATATTCATATTGTATGCAATCTGCATGATAATGAGATCATCTGGACGGCAAGGTCTGTGCATAAAGATCATGTCATATTGACCTACCTCGACCCAAGAAATGGTCCCTCCCTTATTCATTTCAGATAGGGTGATTGAGAACTCCTCAAAATGCTTTGCCATATAGGACATAGGACCCATGCATCGCCAGAAAGAGTTTGCATCCACTGGATAGGGAGTCACGATTAGAATTTTAGTTTTCATTTATCTGCCTTTCATTCCTGAACACCCCAAGCACCTTGTTTTCGAATGGCACGTTTGATTCTTAATCTTTCAACTTCAGAGTCAAAAGGATCTTGGGGTCTTCGTTTGAAGATGGTTGCATGAGGAGGTGAAACCTCCTCTAGAGGTCTTCCATTTGTATAGTAGTAAAGTGCGATTGATTTTCGTGTAATACCTTCAGGGCATTTTAATGGTTCAGGGTGTCCGTGAAAAGCTTTGTCAGTTGTTGTAAATACGACCATGCGATTGAAAATGGGAGCTATTTTTGATCCGTGAATGAAATGCATTTGCTCATCCCAGAATTCAAGATCTCCACCCCATGAAAAATCCCAGTTTGAATTGAGGTAAAGAAGGACGTTTAGCCTTCTGTCCAATTTTGTAAAAGGGTGATAATTGTAATCAGCATGGATATCTAGCTTTCCACCGGGGAGGATTTGATGAAGCCCTCCCCCACTCAAATTGTGATCCACAATCAAGTGTGGGATTCCAGTCAAAGCCTCGAGCATCGAGACAAATCTTTTTTCCATCATTTCGTGAATAAGTTGTCTGATGATGGGAGGAATGAGCGCCAAGTTATCTTGAGCAAGTTTCTTCTCAAGTGCGTTATCATACTTCCACCATTGGATGTGTTCAGGCTTTGGGAATTCACTCTCAATTTGTTTTAACCTTAATGGGTCAACGAATCCGTCAAATATCCCGTGCGAAAAGGGCAAACCATTTTTGAAAGAGTTTGAAAAGTTTGAGATACATTTCAAACTATCGTCTGAGATAAAATAATCCATCAAATCATCCAAGTTGGGTTTTTGAGTGTCCACTCCACGGTCTTTTGAAGTGATTCGTCGAAATTGCAAGGTTGCTTCCAACCAAACTCATCCATTTTGGATCGATCCAGAGCGTAGCGCCTATCGTGTCCTGGACGTGCCCGATGAAAGTCCACAAGCTCATATTTGAGAGGTTTTTCCAAAATTTCTGCAACCTTTTTGGCAACCTGCAAATTATCGAGCTCCACCTCACCTACGATGTTGAATCTGTCAGGGATAGTCACATGCAAGCTATCTGCATATTGGGTAGGAATTTTATCTTTTAAAAGAAACAAAATCCCATCAGCAAAGTTTCTTGCGTGGAGATAATGACGCTTCCCGATGTAATCCTCTGATCCGTGAATGGTAACAACTTCTCCATTGTTAATTTTTGAGATGAGAAGGGGGATGAACTTTTCCTTGTCTTGCCTTTGGCCAAACATATTCATCGTATTTGTAATGATCAATGGCACATCGTAAGAACGCCAGTAAGAAATGCCAATAGCCTCTTGAGAAGCCTTAGAAGCTGAATAGGGATTTGATGGAAGGATAGGACTCCACTCTTTATGATTCACTCCCTCTGGAGCGGGTCCGTACACTTCGTCAGTCGATATTTGAATAAATTTTTCGATGTCTCTAAATTTTCTTGCGTACTCGAGCATTGAAATTGCGATGTTGACGTTGTTTTGGAGGAAAGGAACAGGATCAGTGATAGAGCGATCAACATGAGAGTCAGATGCCATATTAATGACATAATTTACTGGTCCTATTTCATAAGCGACGCGGTCACTGATGGGTGCCCCCACATCACAGGTAAAGATTCTGTATCGATCCTTGTTAGGATTGATTCTAAGTGAATCGCCTCTGTGTCTGAAAGAATCAAGTCCTATAATTTCCCAGTCTGTCTTTTCAAGAAAATGGTCTACGAAATGGGATCCAACGAACCCAGCACTACCCGTTAGAAGAACTCTTTTCATCCCTCACCCCTTTAAAATTTGATTGACTTGTCATTTTTGGTTATCATGACACTGGTTTAAGTCAAAGGGTAAAAAATAATGGTTTCCATTACAGGCTTTGTTCAAAATTTAATAGGTGGATACTTTTCAGACTTCGTACTCGTAGCGAAGGCTCTACAACCTTTCTTCTCGGCAAGTGGAAACACGTTGTTCCCTATTGGAGGGATCAATTTTAATTCAGTATCTGGATTCTTATCTGCGAGTCTTCCCGAAACTCAGAGTTCAGGACAGCTCATTGCCTTCATCGGGAACTACACTGCAAATGGGATCTTTAGAGAAATTCAGTTCACTCCTGTGATCATCCCTAATGTTTCATCCATCGATATCAGTCAACTTTTGATTCCGATTCCGTCTTAACATCTGGATCCAATTTTAAATTCTTTACGTACTGAATTGCTCTTTCATGCCCTTCTAATGATTCATCGTATGTCGAATACCTTTCTTGATAATTAACAATAGTATAATTTGACATATTAAAAATCATGGTTTCAAACAAAACTGGTTTTTCTTCAAATACACCGTGATCAATAAAAAGAAAAACAGTAGAAACTAGATATCCATTAATTATATCTCTTTTTATTTTCTTATTAAGTAAAATATTTTCATCACTTGCATATTTTAAATATTCATCAAAACTAACACCTTTAATTTCTTTACCTTCCAATAAGTAATAATATGGTCTACGCATTTTTTATTTTTCCAGATTCTGTCTTAAAAAACCTAAGGTAGGACAAATCAATCTGTTTTCTTTCTTCTTTTACCTGCTTCTAAAATTGGTAAACCTGCCTCAGTGGGGATATAAATGATGTCATTTCCTTTTTCTTTCAATCCTTCAATCCAAAGCCAACGAAGATATGCTTCATTCTCGTGAAGAGATTCACCGATTATTTTATTAGCTTGAGCTACTCCCTTTGCTCGCTCTACTTCTGCGGCAGCTAATGACTTAGATGCTTCTAATTTAGATTCTGCATCTTGTATTTGAACTTTTCTAGAGTATTGACTCCTCGCTAATTCAGCTTCCCCATTCAATCTTTGTTCATAAACCACGTAATGAGGACATCCCCATAATCCGAATGAAAATGACATCAAAATAAAAATAAACACAGATATCCAAATTTTTAATTTATTTTCTTCAAACATAAAAATACCCTCAATTTAAAACGCAAGCCAGATAAGAGAGCGCTCCCCTATCTGGCTCACATCTATCTCACTTCGTGAATAGTTTTTCAACTGCTACGGCCCCCTAGCTTTTCTGTCGTCACAGAATACTGGTTTTTCCGTAACAAGAGAATTTTTCTTCACGAAGGAAAATTCTGTCAAAAGGAAATATCATCGTTACTTACATTCGACGCTGAGTCAATAGAAGATTGACCTTCTGCATATCTTCCACCTTCTGGAGCACTCGGAGGTCTCTCAATGATCCTCACCCAGCTAGCAACTATTTCTACACTTGTCTTCTTAACTCCCTCTTTATCAGTCCAATCCCTGGATTGCAACTTCCCTGCGACAAAAACTTCAGTCCCTTTTTTGATCCTAGGAACAGACATCTCGGCTGTCTTCCCAAAGATGATCACCTTATGCCACGAGGTGACCGTCTGTTCTTTAACCTTTTCATTTGTTGCAATTGAAATATTTGCAACAGCCATTCCACTCTGTGTGTATTTTAGTTCAGCATTAAAGCCACTGTGGCCGATCAATTGTACTTGATTCATTTTCTATCCATTTCCATATCCATCTCCATTTCCATCTTCAGATCCATATCCATTCCCATTTCCATATCCATTTCCATACCCATTTCCATATTCATTTCCAGATCCAGATCCATTTCCATACCCATTTCCATATTCATTTCCATATTCATTTCCATATTCATTTCCAGATCCATTTCCAGATCCATTTCCAGATCCATCTCCAAATCCAAATCCAAATCCATCTCC